>JAEEGK010008990.1_pt1 | contig 23448 bp, 11 predicted proteins | sample 8958771 | NCBI WGS metagenome assembly JAEEGK01 (sample SAMN16246547, study PRJNA631951) | gut metagenome | biome: gut microbiome; feature: rumen; material: SC-attached | host: Bos | place: Iran: Karaj | collected 2018-10
TTTATTTTGATAATTTTTAATGTTTGTTATGATTTTTTTATTTTTATCTTATAGTCAATATTATCATTATTTGATAATAATTAAATGTAATAAATTATTATTTCTCTTAAATAAATGATGTAAGGAAAAATAATTGAGAAATCAGTCATAACATTCAAAAAGTAAGATTATATATTTATTTTCTCATATTTATAAAATTTAAATAAATAAGTGATCCATTACTAAAAAAAAATTAAAAGGATTTTTTAGTTTTAATTATATTCTTTGATAAATTATGAGAAGGGTTATATTTCTAAAATATTTTTATAAAATTTAAAATATTCTAATTTAAATTTTTCTGTGAATGTTAAATTACTTCAAATAATCCTATAATATTAAAAAATTTTTCTAAAAAAAATTCAATTTGTATTTTTTATCTTTTTTATTTAAAGGAATATTAAATTTAATCAAATATCATTTATTTATTCCTATTCTTTTATCTTCAAAATTAAATTGCTTTTTAATCTTTAAAAATTTCTTTTTTCATAAATTCATTTAATATATAATTCATTATTTCATCTATAAATGATTTATGAAATTAAATTATAATGACTTTTTGAAGATAACTCAAATCTTAAAATAACATATAAAATAAAATATCTTTATCCATATTTATATATAATATAACAATATATGGGCAATTGAAAACCTTTTTTCTTAATTTCAATTTTTTGTAAGAAGAAAATGAAGAATTAGATAAAAAAATACAAAAAATATGAAATATTCTTAATAATTCCATAAATAAAATTATCAAAAAAATATAATTTATTATAATTGTAATGTTAAAATGACTCTGTGATAAATATTTAGAGATAATATTTAATTAATAATAAAAAAATGAAAAATAAAAATTTAAATAATGATAATATAAGTTTTAGTTATTCAAAACTTTTATCTTTTAGAAAATATCAAAAAAAAAAGTTTTACATAGACAAAAACGAAAAAGTCTTTTTTTTTAATGATTATTTCTTTAGAGTTAAAAATAATTTTATTTCAATTTTTAATAATTTAAATAATAATCCAGTAATGATTATAAATAATAATGAAATTGGAAATATAAAAACAATTAATAAAGTATATAATAATTTTTATTTATGCTTAAACAATAAATTAACTCTTTTCTTTATTGAGATTGAAATTAATATAAATAAATATTCTATCATATATAAAATAGAAAATTATAAATTTTTATTTTGTTCAAATTTCTCAACCAAATATTTACTATTAAATAATAATTATAATTTTGAATTTTTTACAATAAAAAATAATTTAATTATAAAACAAACAATTTTTAATCATTATTTTAATTATCCTATTATTATAAAAAAGGAAAAGAAAAAATTATTAATTGATTTTAATGAAAACAAAATAAATACTTATGATATTAAAACTTTTGAATTATTATCTTCATTAACTTTAGATTTTAAAATTACCAACATTCAAAAAATATGGTATTTAAAAGAAAAAAACTGTTTATTTATTCATCAAAAAAATTTCTATTTAATATATTTTGATTTAATATCAAATAAATCTTTTCAATATTTATCTTTAGGATGTTTAAAATATGTTGAAATTATGAATAATTATACTTTTTTAATATGTAAAGTCAATTCTGAAATGTGTAAATTAATTAAAATAATATCTTTTAATTTTTTTGAAGAATATGCTTTTGTTCCTTTTGGGATTTTTTTTAAAAATATATATTTAGAATTTAAGTTAAAGAAATATAAAGAAAAATTCAATATCAATGAATTCAGTGAATTGATTGATTTATTTGAGAATGATACAAAAATTAAATTCATTGAATAAAATAAATAATTCATTTTAACACATTAAAAGTTGTATTATTATTTTATAATTATTATAAACATCAATATTTTAATGTTAAATAAATTATAAATTATAAATTATAATAATAAAAAAAATAATTATTTAATTTTTAATAATGAAAATGACATTTCAAATAATAAATAAAATTTAAGTCACAGTATTAAACAATAAATAGGGATATTATTAAATAAAATTTAATTTACAGCATTACCTTATTATCGATATAAATAGGACATCAAAAAAAAAAATTAAAAATATTAAAAATGTCAAAATTCGCAAACATTAATGAAGAAATCAAAAAAGCCCAACAACGTTTAAAAGGCATAGCCGAGCGTACTCCTATAGTAAAATGTTATGCTTTATCATCAGAAAATCGTGAAGTTTTCATAAAATTAGAAAATCTTCAAAGAACCGGATCCTTTAAAATAAGAGGAGCTTTTAACAAAATAGGTTCTCTTCCTGAAGAAGTGAGAAATAAAGGAATTATATGTAGTTCTGCCGGTAATCATGCTCAAGGAGTTGCTTTAGCTGGTAAAACATTTGGATGTCCTGTCATTGCTTGTATGCCAGAGACTGCTCCTCAAGCAAAATTAAATGCTACTAGGAGTTATGGAGCACAGATTGTTCTCAATGGACAAGTATATGATGATGCTCAGGACAAAGCTCATGAACTTCAAAAGGAGAAAGGTTATACATATGTTCATGCTTTTGAAGATGAACTTGTTATTGCAGGACAAGGTACTATTGGAATGGAAATTGTTGAAGATATTAAAGATGTTGATTGCATTGTAGTACCCATTGGTGGAGGAGGACTTATTGCTGGAATTACTATTGCTGCAAAGTCATATAATCCTGATATTAAAATTGTTGGTGTTCAAGCAGAAGGTGCTCACGCCATGGTTGAATCTATTAAAAAAGGGGAGAGGATTTCTTTACCTGCTAAGACATTAGCTGATGGTATTCAGGTTAAAGAACCTGGGAAAATACCATTTGAAGTTCTTAAGGAATATGCTCATTCTTTAGTAACAGTCTCAGAAAGTCAGATTCATAATGCTATGATATTCCTTTTTGAGAAACATCATGCCATTGTTGAAGGTGCTGGGGCAGTATCAATTGCTGCTTGTCTTTATGATAAATTACCAAAAGAATGTAAGAAAATTTGTCTTGTTTGTTCAGGAGGAAATATTGATATTGGAGTATTTTCTAGATTAATTGATAGAGTTTTACTTGAACAGAAAAGAAGAGTTCATTTTGAAATTGAAGTTCCGGACATAGTTGGAGAAATGGAAAAATTATTACATATTTTTACTAAATTAAATGTTAATGTTTATCACTGTGTTAGTACGAGGCAATCTCTTTCTTCTGATTTAATGATTCAGAGAATTAATTATACTTTGGAATTTCAAAGTGAAGAGCAAGAAAAGAAGGTAATTCAAGAACTTAAAGACAAAAAATATACATATAATATCATTTAATCCAATTTTTATTAGAGTATTATTTAAGTTTAAATATAATTAATATATTATTATTATATGAATTTCTTAAGGGTTTAATTATTCAGGTTTAAGATTTGTTATTTTGATTTTTTACCTTTTTTTCTTAAATTTATTAAATATAATATTTATTTATTCATTGAACTGTAGTTTATTTTTTTTTTTTTATTTAATTAAGATATTTATAATAAAAACCATTTTTTTCAATAATAAAAATCAAAATGTAAATTATTTTTTATTTTTATTAGAAATTAATATTTATTCCTATTCTTATTAAGATTATTTGAAGGAGTAATTCTTTTTTAAATTCATAAACACCATTTTCAATTTACACTTTTAACAAATGCTTCAACGTTATTTCCAAATTTTACCTAAGTTTCATAGAAAATCATATTATTATAATTAACTTTTTTTCAAATTATCTAAATCACTTTTATTTCCAAAAAGAACTAATCTAGTATTTTTATTCAGTAATTATTTCAATATCAATTTAAATTTTAACACATACAAAGATTTCTCTATTTGAAATATCAACAATATCAAATACTATTTTTATAATAAATTATTGTTATACACTTAAAATTTTTGTCCTGTTGAATCTCATGTTTGAATTCTCAATATCTTATTGTTTATTTTTATTTTTTTAACTCCGAATTCTATTCCCATTGATGCATTATAATCTTCTTCAAAAAAATCATATATGTAAAAAAGGGGAAGATCACTTTTTCCTATTCAGAAATCTCCTAATATTATATATTTAAAAAGGTCTATTTTATTTTTTTTAATTATTTCTTTTTTTTACTTATTTTTATTTTATACTGGGAAATTTCAAAACCTTTTTTTCTCTTAGATTCTCTAATTGTTTATTTTATTATTTACTTTATGAAAGTTTTTGATTTTTGTTTTTTTCGTTGATATTTTATATAAGTTTATTTTAATTATTTCATAAAATTAAATAAAAATTTTATTGAATTAAGTTTTTAATATTTAACAATGTCAAATCCAAAAAAGACTCTTCCAATAATAAAAATAACTTTATTAGGATGGTGTAAAGTAGGAAAAACATCTATAATAAATAAATTAGTAAGCAAAACATTTTCTCCAATATACGAGCCTACAACTGAAGTAAATACATTCCAAATAAAATTAAATTTAAGCGAAAGTGAAAAAACTCAAAAAACATATGTTAATTTAATAATAGAAGATGTATTTGGATTAAATAACACAATATTAAACAAGCCAGAAAAATTAATAAAATCAGAAAATATAAAAAAGAAAAGAAATAAAATGTGTAAAATCTTTAGGGAAATAATGTTATCATCAACAGAAAAGAGAAATAAATTATCAGAGCAAGAAAAACAAATAAATAAAAAAACAGTTAAAAAACCAGTAAATATGAGAGATGAAATGTTAAATGATTTTTTAGGAGAAAATTCAGAATATATTGATCGAAATGGTTTTGTTTTTGTTTGTGATATAACTAATATTAAAAGCTATGAATCTGTTATTAAAGTAATTGAAAAAATGAGAGATATTGAAAAAACTAATAATTTAAATTATCAAAAAATGATTATTTTTAATAAATGTGATAAATTAGATAGAAATAAATTTAATGAAGAAATGGAAAGAAAAAGAAATGAAATTGAAGAATTAAAGAATAAATGTAAAATTGATTTTTTTAGAGTTTCGGCTTTAACGGGTTATGGTATTGAAGAAGCTTTTAGAAGATTTTTATATAAAATATATCAAGAACAAAGAAATGAAAGTCAAAATGATGGAATTGATGATCCTGATGAAGAAGATGTACTTAAGTTTAAACCTCAATGTATTGATAAAGCGAATTCTTGTACTAAATCTATTTTTTGTGGAAAAGCTCTTTTCTTTTGTGGAGGAGATGATGATGATGAAAATGATATTGATGATTAGTTTTTATAATAAGTTATTTTTTTATTATTTTTTTTCTCAATAGGTGATTTTTTTTTTTAAAGTAAATTTTTAAAGTATTCTGTAACAAAAATAAAATAATAGAGGTAAATTAAATAAATAATATTCAATTTCATCATATTCATTAAAATAAAATTCTTCCTTATCCTTATTGTTAATGACAAAAGAATTAATTTCCTATATTTCAACTAATAAATACTTAAATATATTATGAATAATTAAATAATAATAAATAAAAGGAAAATAATTAATAATTTTTTTCAATAAAACTTCTATTTCTTCAATATTGTCTAAATATAATCTACTTAAAACATTAATAAATTCATTATATGTTAATTTATTATATTATTACAATTAAAAGTTTTTCTAAAATAAAAAAAGGGAATTTTATATAATTAGAAAATTTAACTTGCTTATGCATTTATCTATTATTTCTTTTCTTATGTGTGATAAATCATATAAATATAATTTATTTAAATTTCAAGCTTTTATTCCTATATATTTAATTATATTTTTAAAACATTAATTTAATATTTTATCCAACATTCCTCATAAATTTTTTAATGAAACAATATTTTTTTTATTAAAGGTCTTATATTAATAAAAAATATATTTTTTAAAAAGTAAATATATAATAATTATAAAAAAAATTTTTTCAAAAATCATTTTCAATCATTTCTCTATTAACTAACTTTCCAAATTCATTCATAAAAACTTCTCCTTTATAAATTTTAGTGGCTAATTCTTTTTTTAAATTATTAATTTTCTTATTCATTAATATAATAGCAGTATTTAAGCATTTTTTTTCTTCAATTAACTTATCTACTTCTTTTTTATCTATTTTAGTATAATTTTTACTTGTTAAACTTGAAGCCATATTTTTAAAAGTATCATAATGCATATCTCTATTACTTTTTTGAATATCATTTAATTCTTTTTCTTTTTCTTCTATTTTTTTCTTTAAAAAAAGTATTTCAATATTATTATGAAAATTTTCATTTTGTATTCTATTAATTTCCATTTTAATTTCATCATTTTTTTTATTTAAATCTTTAATTGATTCTAAAGTCATTTCATTTTCTTTTTTACATAAAATAATTTGTTCATTTAAATAATTAATACTATTAATTAAGTTTTGAAGAATAATATTATTTTCTTCAAAATTTCTTCTTCTAATATCAACAACGTTGTTTCTCATATCATCCATTAAACTTTCAAAGCCTTGAAAGTTTGAAGGAATAGAATAATTTTGAGAAGAAGTATGAATTGAATTTTCAAATTTATTTTCTGGGTTATTAGAAATATTTCTTATTGTATCATTTATTAAATTTATTTGATTCTTATTATATGGATTTGACATTGATATTTGACTTGAATAATTAGATTTATTTGTATTTAAACTTCTTATACTTCTTGAATTAATTAATGATTTTGAATCATTATTAGAATTCATTTTAAATAATTTAAAAAATGGGAAATTTTTTCAAAATTAATTTAACAAGGTATTAAAAAATTAAAGAAATATATTAAAAAATTGATATATAATTATTAAAAAATCTTTCTCTTATTTAATATAATATTTTTAATTAAAAACATGGGGAAAAAATTTATTGATAATAAAAAAAATAAAGAAAATCTTAAAGAAAAAGATAATAATATTAAAAAAAGCAATACATTACCACAAACTTTTGATATAGCTTCAATAAAGAAAAATATAATAAATGAAATGTTTACTATAACTTCAAATGAAATAGAATCTATTACAAATAATATACCTTTATCTAATTCAATTCACTTTGATGAAAATAATACAAATGCAGATTATATAAATCAATATCAAAATTATTTAACTGAAGAATTTAATTCAAGATGTGTTTATTTAATTATTAGTTTTATGAATCAATCAAAAGATTTTCCTGAAGAATATATTAAAGAATTAAATTTTCCTAAAAAAATAATTACTATAATTAAAAACTTAATGATGAATGAATTTGAAATTTCTATATTTACTTTATGTATTGATAAATATGGTTGGATCAATTCAGAATTAAATTATGAGAATTATTTATTATTTTTAGGCATTTATACAAAGAGATTAACAATGAATAAAGAAAATTTTCAAATATTAAAAAATAAATTTGAGTCAGAAAAAAAAGACTTTTTCCAAAATTTCGAAAATTGGGAGAAAAAAATACAAATATATGTTCCAACAGTAATAGAAATAAATGAAAGGTTTAAATTTTTAAATAAACCAACTAATACTTTTTGTAAAAAAAATTTCATTGATTTTAATGTAATTGTAGATCAAATAGCTGAATTAAGTCCCAATTATACTTCTTCTGAAAATAAAGATAAAAAAGTTAAAGTTAAAATAAGAGAAGTTTCAGGTCTTGATGAATTAGAAAATCCTGTTAAGAATATTAATAATAGTAATATTAGTAATAGTAATGAAATAGATAATTTTATGTTAAATAAAAGAAATTCTGAAAATAGAAATTTAAATTTAGATGTAAGTCCAATCCCAAATATTAATAGTAATATAAGAAATCAAAAAGAAATAAATTTATTTCTATCTAAACAAGAATCTAATAATATGTCTAATTTGAAAAGTATTCTTTCTTTTAATTCTAGAATATCAGATGATGATTATGATAATAATAATTTATCTTTAATGAATAATAAAAATTCTTCTTTTATAAATCAACCATTATTTAATAGAGATGAAAGTCATAATTTTTTAGAGAGTATAAATAGAAATAATATTATTGATTTGAAGGAGAGTAATCCTTTTTTTAATAAAAGTTCTTTTTTGAAATCTTCAAAAATTTTTTATGAAAGTGAAGATCAATTAAATAAAAAAGAAGGGAAAAAAAACCAAAAAAAAAAATAAGAATATAAACTCTTAAATAAAATAATTAATCATTTATAAATTATTTATTAAATTTTTTGTCGTATTTTCATCGTAAAATAATTAAACAAAATTAAAAATAAACAATCATAAAAAATTAAAAAATAAAACTCACTTAAAAAAAAAAATAAATATATATATAAAAAAAATGGATCAAAAAAAAGAAATGCAAATATCTCTTGCTCAGAAAATGATAATAAAGAGTATCTTATACCCAAATTACACAGTAATATCCAATTCTTTTTCTTTTGGTAGAATATACACAACAATAGATTCTTTAAAAAATTGGGTATATTCAAATTTAGAAGGAGCAATAATAGTAGGATTAGAATTAAAATCAAAAATATGTAAATTTTTTTTATTTGATTTAAATTCCTTTGAAATACTTTTCGAATGTGAAATATATAAAAAACTACCAGAAAGTAATTTCATTAAAGCTAATGAAAGATTTTATTATTTTCAAATTGATCATGGATTTATTGGGTTTGAAATTCCTAATATTGCAGAGGCTAGTGTTTTAAGTGGAGTTGTTTTAAATTTAACTGATACTTTCATCAATAAAACTGTTAGTGAATATCCTGTTTATCAAGATAGTAAATTTAATGAATTAGTTGATAAAGCTATTATTATGTTTGATAAGAAATTAAATGAAAATAAAAAACCTAAAGTTGATGTTCCTGATAAATTAATTATTAATGAAGGAGAGTTAAAAAAATATATTAATGCTGTTGATTTAGATGAAAAAAATGGGAAAATTATTATTAAAGGAAGCGGAGTTGGAGGAATTGATGAAGTGCTTAAACAATTGAAAGGGGATTTAATTGTTGTTGATAATTTATTAAAAGTTGGAAATAAAGGAGTTTATGAGGAACAACTATCAAATAATATACTTACTTCATATCAAAAAGGGATTTTAATACCAAAAAGAAAAATTTATAGGGAAGGAGTTATTAATACAGTTAAGAAAAATATCCCTCCTTCTCAATCAAATACTAGTAGTATTCCAAAAGTTCCAGTAGAACCTCCTAAAGAAAGTTCTAATATTCCAAAGCCTCCAGTTATTCCTCCATCAGGAAGTGGGAATATTCCTCAACCTCCAGAAATTCCAAATGTACCCCAAGTTGTTGGAGTGCCACAAGCTCCAAATATTCCTAAACCACCTACAAATATACCAACAGTACCTAATAATATTCCTAAACCACCTAATATACCTAATGGTCCTTCAAATATACCTAAACCACCAATAAATCAGTCAAAATCTGCTTCTAATGTACCAAAACCTCCTACTAATATTCCTAAACCACCTGTTAATGTTCCAAAGCCTCCATCTACAGTCCCAGTTCCAAATCTTTCTGTTCCTGTTCCTGTTGTTGGAAATAAAGGGAAAGTACCTCCTGCTCCTGTTATTCCTAAAGCACCTCCAATTCCACAAGCACCTAAAGTAGTTGCACAACCTGTAGCAGCTAAACCTAAAAGTACTGGGAAGAAATTAAGTCTTGCTGAAGAATTAGCTCAAAGAAAAGGAGGACTTAAGAAAGTAGAAGTGAAAGAATATGTATCTCCTGCTTTAAAGAAAGGAGATGAAGATGGTGGAAGTAGTACAAGTGATAGTGGAAGTGGAGGAGGAGGAATGAGAGCTGAATTAATGAAAGCTATGAAAAATAGAGGAGGTGGTAAAGCTCCTCAATCACAACCACAAACACAACCTCAAGTTAAATCAAATATTCAGAATACACAACCTTCTCAACAAACAATGCCTGGTTTCCAGAGATCTAACATTCAAAATACAAACAAAAGCTTCCAACCAACTCAAAGTAATATAACATCAAATACAAATGAAAAAGTACAAAATAAATTCCCAACCAATACTACTTCAACGCAACCTAAAGTAGAGCCTCAAAAACCTAAGGTAGAAACATCTTCAAATATATCTTCAAATTCTCAATCAACCAAATTTGGAGGTGGAGGAGGATTTGCAGCAATGAGGAACATGTTAGCTAATAGAATGGCACCAGCCTCAACATCATCAAAACCAAAAGAACCATCTAAACCAATAGTAGAAGTAGCATCATCTTCAACAACAGGAAAAATGGATATAAACGCTTTAATTTCAGGAATGAGTAAAAAAATGGAAGGAAGTTCAAATACAAAGACAGTATCATCCGCACCGATGGAAACCCCTAAAGTAGTCGAAGGAAAAGGAAAAGGAATACCACCTCCACCAATATTATTACCTCCATCAAAAGCTCCTAATATTCAACCTCCTAAGGAAACAACACCTAAAGTTCCTACAGTAAAAACTCCTTTATCTGTTCCAAAACCAAAAGTTGAAGTAAGTTCACAAGGAAATCAAAAAGTAATTGGTAGAGGTCCTCAATCAGGTGTTCCTTCAGTTCCATCTGCTCCAAAAATGGGTCCATCTGTTCCACAACCTAAACCACCTTCTTCTGTTCCTGTTCCTAACATTACTGTTCCAACACCAACAGTAGGAGGAGGAAAAGGTAATGTTCCTAAACCTCCACCAATCCCTAAAGCACCTCCAATTCCACCAGTTCCAAAGGTTAATGTTCCTAAAGCAACTGAACCTAAAAAAACAGCTCCTCCAAAGAAGCAATTATCAATGGCTGAAGAAATTGCTAAGATGAAATTAAAGAAAGTGGAAACTCAAGAAAAATTCGGGTTAAAAGCTCAGAAAGAAAGTCAAGCTGCAGGGAATAGTGGAAGTTCAAGTACTGCTGCCAGTGGGAATAGTTTCTTTGCTCAATTAAGTGCTGTTAAATTGAAAAAAGTTGGGAAGTGATATTTTGATTTTTATATTAGTTTAATTGATTTTAAATGAATTAAAGTTTATTTTAAATATAATTTTTTTCATTTTTTTTTTTTTGAAAAAAAATTATGAGTTATCAATATAAATTAGTTATTTAAAATTTTTATATTATTTTTTCTTGATTTGTAGTTGTAATTAAATCTTCTTTTTTTTCTTCTTCAAAAGAATTTTCCATTTCACTGCTTTCATCCTCGTTTTCTTTTTCAAATATTATTTTTGGATTTTCTTCAATAGGGAAATTAATATTATAATTAATATTATTATTTTCTTTTTTTTTTAATTCATTTAATAAATTATTTTTACCTTCTTTAAGTTCATTAAATAAATTAATGAGGATTTTAGCGTTTTCCTTATCGCTTTGATCTTCCAAAGCAACTTGGAAATAATCGGAAATAAAAGAATATAAACAATCAGAAATTTCTTTATTTAAATTACTATTATTTATATTTTTTTCTATTGATAACAAAATATCATCGAATAACATTTCAAGATATTCATTTATTTCCAAAACACTTTCATCCTCATTATAATAAGTTAAGATTTGTGGATTATTATCTAATGCTGTTCTAAATGCTTTCCATTTTTTAAATATTAAAATACACCCTTCTTTAAATTTATCCCTATTTATAGGATAATTCTTTTTAAAATTCTCATCCATATTGATACCTCAATATCAAAAAAAAAAAATAATCTCCAATTCAAAATTAAAAAACATAAATAAATTAAAAAAAAAAATAATAAAAATCCTAAGAATTAATAATCCAAAAATTAGAAAACTAAAAAAAAAAAAGTGAAAAACCTAAAAAAAGAAAAAAATTAAAATAAAAATGACATTTCAACTTTCATTAACAAATCCAGAAAAATATCAATCGTTAATATCTCTTCCATCAACCCAATCAATAATTCTTCCTCCAACATCAGATAACATAAAAGAATGTGCAGACTTCCTTCTCAAAGATGGAATAGTAGGAATGCCAACAGAGACGGTATATGGTTTAGCAGCTAATGCTTTTTCAGTTCCTGCCTGCTTAAAAATATTTGAATATAAAGGCCGTCCTTTAACAGATCCATTAATAGTACATGTCTCATCAATAGAAATGGCTCTTTCCTTAACTCATTTATCCGAAAATGAAAGTGAATTATTTTCAATATTAACAAAAAAATTTTGGCCAGGTCCTTTAACTATAGTTCTTAAAGCAAATTTAGAAAAACTTTCAACAAAAATTCTAGCAGGAGGTGATTTAGTTGGTATTCGTTTTCCAACTCATCCCGTAGCACAAGAACTTATTACTTTATCTGGAGTTCCTATTGCTGCTCCTTCTGCAAATAAATTCTGTCATATAAGTCCTGTTAATCCACTTCATGTTTTTGAAGACTTTAGAGAATATCCTGTTAAAATTTTAAATGGTGGTGTCACTAATTTTTGTATGGAAAGTACTGTAATGAAAATAAATAGTGAAAATAAAGAAATTGTTATTTTTAGAATGGGAGCAATTTCTCCTGATGATATTAAGAATGCTCTTTTAAATAGTAAGTTTAAAGATTTTAAAATTGAATGTCTTGCTCAAAAAAAAAAAATAAGTCAAGAAGAAATTAAAAGAAAAGGAAATGAAATTGAAAATAATTTACTTACTTTAAGCCAAGATGCTCCTGGTCAATTTTTAAAGCATTATTCTCCTAAAATTGAAACTTATTTATTTAGTGGAAATATTGGTGATTATGTTAAAGAAATTCAATTAAATGATAAACTTTTATTTATTGATTATAAGGAAAATTTGAAAAAGCTGTTTTATGGAAAGAATGGAATTTCCCAAAAAAATTTCATTGAATTAAGTGTTAGTGGTGATCCTGTTGAAACTATGAAAAATTTCTATGATTCTTTACATAATGCTGAAGAAATTAAAGGAATAAATTGTATTATAATTTGTGATTTGGAAATGTATATGGAAAATAATTCACATAAATTAACTTTACTTGATAGAATGTGGAAAGCTGCTTCTTTTAAGAAAATTAAGATTAATATGTAGATTATTTTTTTGTGAATGAGATATATATTTTTTATTTATTTATTACTTTAATATGATTAAAGTATATAGATTTTTGTATTATTAAATTGTTGTTTTTTAATTATTTCTTTTTTGAATTTATAAGGAAATTAATTTTATTATTTTTAAAATAATTTCCTTTTTTTTATAAAGAGGAATTATTTTAAAAAATTGAAATCTCTTTTTTTGTTAAATTTAATTTATAATGAATTAATTAAAAAATAAAGAAGAGATAAAATCATTATATTTAGAATATAAAGATTTTAAATTTCTATTTTCAAATTATTGAAGAATTTATTTATTTAATATTAACAATTAATAAATAAAAAATATAAAAAAAAATAAAAAATTGTTTATATTAAAACAAAAATTCATACTTTTAATTAATTAAATTTATAATATTTTTTAAATAAAGAGTTTTTATTTGAATTTATTTTTTTCTTTTGGAGAAAAAAAAAACAATTAATGGAGAATACCAATTTAGAAATATTACCAATAAAAGTAATAAAAGATAACATATATCATCCAATTGAATTATATTTTTCTGAATTAATAACATCAAATGTTTACATTGGAGAAGATATAAAAAAAAAACATTATTTTATGATAAAAATTCCTTGTGAAAAAATAAGTGAAGAATTAATTACTGAAATGACTTTAATAAATTATTTCCCAAGTGATAAAGTTTTACATTCAATAAATATATTTAAAAAAAATAATGAAGATGCTTTTCTTATTTTTAATTATTGTAGTGGAATAAGATTAAATGATTTTATTCAATATTCACAACCAAGTTTTTTAATAAGATTAAATTTATTAAAGCAATTTTCAGAATGTTTAATTGATTTATATAATAATAATATTAAATTATATAATTTAAATTCTGATTTTTTTTTTGTTTTAGATATTGAATCTCCAAACTTAAAAATTTTATTAAATATTTTCGGTTTAATTCAATCTGAAAGTGATAATCAAAATAAGAAAAATCAAGAAAAAGAAGATGAGTTTTTTTGGTTAGCAAGATTTATTTTTATTATTTCTTCAGAAGGAAATCAAAGTAATAATAATGTGAATAATAATTTTTTTGATTTTTTTATAAATAGTTCTCCAGAAATAATAAGGAATGATTTAAAAAAAATAATAAATAGTATTTTTTTCAGATGCAAAGGTAATGAAGAGTATATTAAAAATTATCATATTCAAAATTATATTAATGATTTAAATATAATTTTAAATAAATTAAATATTAATGCAATTGATAAAGAAATTATTAAAAATGAATTAAGAGAAAATTTCGTTACGAAAGTAATTGAAAGAGCAATTAAAGAACAAAGTTTAAATCCACAAATTGAAAGTTCTGATAATGAAAAAAACCCTTCTTTTAATTATAATATTTTAGGTGTTGGGATTCAAAAAAAAATAAAGAAAAAATCTTTAAAAAAAAAAGATGATAATAATAATCAAATTAAAATCGATTTAAAAGATAATTTAATTTATGGTGATAAACAAAATCCAATTCAACAAATTTTAAATTTTGATAATTTTCAAAATAATCAATATCAAAATCAATTTCAAATCAATCAAAATAATATTTTTCCTTATTCTTTTCAAAATTCTTTTCAAAGTGGAAATCAATATAATATGATGGATTATGATATGTATCAAAATAATTTAAATAATAATGGAAATTATAATTTATATAGTCTTCAACAATGTATTAATCAAATGATATATTCTTTTAAACAATTAGACAATGAAATAAATTCCCAAATAAAACAAATGGAAAAAGACATTAAATTAAATGAATTTAAAACTTATGAAGAATACTTAGATTTAATGCAAGAAAAAAAATAATTAAATAATTAAATAAATTATTAAAAAAAAATTTTTAAAAAAATTTAAATATTTAATGCCTCTTAAAACATTATAATAATATTATTAAGATTTAAAAAAATGAATAATAAAATTTATTTCCTTCTTTTAATTACCTTAATATCAATATCTAAATCTCAAAAAGAAAAAAACAAAACAAAAAAGAAGAGAAAATTCCTTCGTGAGAATACATTATTGGTAATAGATGACTTTAACTTTGAAAGAGTGGTAAAACATTATAAAACTTTTTTATTATTTATAACATCAGAAACATGTGGTCAACCATGTGAAAGTAGACAATCAGAAGTCATAGCAGCAGCAATTCAATTATATAAACATAAACCAAGGTTAAATATAGGGAAAGTAATAATTGAAAGAGCGCCACAATTACAAAGAAGATTAAAAATAACGGGAACTCCAGATTTATTATATATTGAAAATGGTTATTTACAAATGTATACTGGAACTTATACTCCTTATGGTATTTATAGTTGGATGATTAAAAAAAATTTACCCAGTTTAACTGAGTTGCTTAATGTTAATGATATTGCGAATTTTAAAAATACTCATGAGGTAACTGTTATTTATTTTGGAAGTGATGATTCAATTTTAGGTATGATGAATCATACTTCTAAGATTGATGGATTGAATTTTTATGGTTTTTGTAAAAATGAAGAAACTTTTAATTCATATAATGTTAAAAAAGATACTATTGTTTTATTTAAAAGTTTTGGAAATGAAAGAACAGAAATTTCAGGAAAAATTAGTTTAGAAGGTTTATATAATTTTATTAGAAAATATTCAAGTAAAAAAGTTATGAGAATGGATGATGAATCATTTAAAATAGTTTGGGAAGATTTAAATCCAGGTTTAATTATAGTTTATGATAAAAAAAGTAAAAATGCTGAAATATACAGAAATATAGTAAAAGAATTAGGAGATAAATTATATGGAAGAATAAAAATAATAGAAAGTGGAATTTATTCAATTATAGAAAAACAATTAATGCCTCAAATAAATTTAACTCTTGATGATATTCCTGCAGTTAGATTAACTAATACTACAGATTATAGAAGACCTGTTTATAAATTTAAAGGTCCTATTACTGTTGATAATGTTATTAAATTTGTTGAAGATTGGGAAAAAGGAAAATTATATCCTATTATGAAAAGTGAGGTTATTCCTAGTGAAAGAGAACAAGAAAAGAATAAAATATTTAAAGTTGTTAGTGATAGTTTTTATCAAGAAATACTTAATGTTGATAAAAATTTTGTTATTTTTTTATTTAATAATATTAAAGATGATTTAAATGAAAAAGGATTTAAAGAAATTGAAAGAATTAATCAAGTTATTGTTGATAATAATAATTTAAATTTAAAAGTTAAAGTTGTTCAAATTGATTGTTCGAAAAATCAAGTTTGGGAAATGGAATGTAATAAATTTCCTTGTGTTTATTTAATGAAAAATAAAGAAGAGAATATTAAAGAAAAAATTAAATTTAATGAAAGTGAAATTAAATATAATTCAATTGCTAAGTTTATTAATAATAATTTTAAAGTTGAAATTCCTTTAACAGAGGAAAAAACAGGTGATTTATAAAAATAATAAAAAAAAAGGGAATAAGGAGTTTAAATATTAAATGTTAAAAAAATAATATAATAATTAAATTTAAACGATTATAATTTACTTTAATAATCTTAATCATTTTTTTTAAAATAAAAACTAATGACCACAAAAACTTTAAAATTATTTTTAACCCTTAAAATCCCATACAAAAAACAAAAAACACAAACAATTTTTTATTTCAACCAATTAAATGGATTAGCAAATTCTCCAGCAACATGATAAACAATATAAGGAATAACGAAAATTAAATAAGCAATAATTAACAAACAACATAACCAACAATACATTTTCCTTCTAAATTTAGGTCCTACACATTGATTTAAATTAGTAAAAGGATTAAGAGAAAATTTAAATCTCCCAACAGGAGGAGGACAATAAGGATCTAAGTTAGGTTCTTCTCTTCCTTTTCCAACTCTTTCCATATTTGCTTTCCATTGAGGTAATATTTCCATTGATAAAAGAACTCTTCCTTTAGCTTCTCCATTACTTTTTTTACATTGAACCCAAAATTTAATTCCTTCAGAATCATCATTATCAAATTCAATATTATCATACATTTCTCTTCTTTCATTATTAGGTAAACTATTAAAATATTCTTTAGTAAATTTAATCGGCATATCCAAATTTTTAGGAATAATAATTAAATTTTGTAAATCAATTTCAGCTCCACAGATAAAATCATCACTACTGAAAATATCATTGTCATAAACTTGTAAAGTTAATTTATTAGGACTTATTGGAGTATGAATTGGAAGAAGCATTCTCCAATTAAATGAACCACAACCTGTTTGACATCTATAATGAACATCTGTTGATTGTTTTTCTTTTTGTTCTATATAACATATTACATATATATCTGAAGTTCCTTCAATATCCATTAATTCTATATCTTCTGTTTCCCAAACTACTAATCTTAATTCTAAATCTGTTATTGGTTCTGGTTCTATTGGAATTGGGTTTTTATTATTTCTTTCTTCAAAATCAAATATTTCTAACCATAAATATATTTCTCCTTGACTTCCTTTTATATCATCGTGAAGTAAAGGACGAACTTCAATGGGTTTGTTTATTAATTCTTGCCATGTATTATCAAAGTATCTATCTTCTAAATCTATTTTTGTATATCCGATTAATGAATCTAAATGAAATTCATCATAATCCCATATCTCTATTTTTAATTGTGATGTTCCTGGTAATTCACATGGAAGATCATAATATTTATACCATTGACAATTTTTCATATCATCTTTATGATTTTTCCTCTCGTTTATTATTTCCTTTTCATTTAATAATATTTTCAAATAAGGATCACTTTCACTAAATAAATCTTTCTTTGCTAAATTTAATAATTCTAATATATATAATCTAACAATTACATTTCTTTTAGCTAGTATTTTTTTTCTTAAGTCTTCGTATTTATCAAAGTTTTTAAAATTAGTTGCTAAAGGACCTGCTTTTTCAATAGCTTCTTCTATTTTTTTATTATACATTTCCATTTTTTGTTTTTCACAAATACGTATAACTCCTTTAAATCTACCATATTCTTTTTGGTTTTCATCATTATTATTTCCCATGAAACCTTCTTGACTAGGGCCACTCATAATAGAACTAATAGATTGTCTTTCATTGTTAATTGAAATGGTATTTAAAGGATCTGCTGAAAATTGACTTAATATTTTAGAATGAATATCTCTCATTGTCTCAAATAAATCAGTTTCATTTTTTTTATCTATATATTTACCTCTTCTTATTTTGGCTTTATTAAAAGGAGATCTTAATTTTAATTCTTTAACATTTTCTAAAGGCTGACGATAAATTCTTCTATAATGTTTAGTTAAGTCTTCATTTTTTTTCTTTTCTTTAATTCTTAATATATATCCTACTGGGAAATAAAGATCTTTACTTGGTCTTTTGCTTAAATCTTCAATTAAAAATTCTTTTTGAGTATTTGAATTACGTGACATTGTAGGAACAATAAAATTAGTAAATTCAGGATAAATAACAAATAATGATGAATTATGAGAATTAGCAATTAAATATTCATTTGAAAGTCCTCCTTCTTTTTTAACGGATATTCTCCCAGGAAGTGGAATTTCTTTTTTTTTGTTTTTTGATGAAGTATCTATTTCATTTTCAATATCAATTTCTGCTTTTGATAATTCTGTTTCTTGATCTACAACTATTGAATTTGCTATATCTAATACTTGATTATCTGATATATTACTTCCTTTTCTTTCTATTTCATTTTCTTCTTTTTTTTTTTGTTTTTTACCAAATTGAGAAAAAGAACCAATTTCATTTTTCTTTTTTTTTGAATTCATTATTTCTTCATTTTCATTATTTTTCTCATCTTCAATTTTTAAATTTGTAGAATCTTCTTCATCCTCAATTAATTTCTCATTTTTAATTTCATTATCTTCATTTATTTTAATATTAGAATTAACAGGTTTAAATTTACTTGTAATATCATCACTACCAATGAATAAGTTTTTCTTATTATCAACTTCTAATAAATCTTCTTGAATTTGTTTATTAGTTTTCTTAATTAACTTCTTAATATTTAAGCTAAAAACACCAAGTAAAGAATTATACATTCCACTTAGTAAATGATCATAAACTTCACATTGCAATTCGGGAATAAAAATTTCTTCTTGAGGTAATCTAGCATCAAATTTAATAACAGCATTAATAGTAGGATTACTTCCGGTATCACCAGGAACAGTAGTAATAGGTTGTAAAGTATCTTCAGGTTTTCCAGTAACATTTAAAGAATTCATATCGAATTTAATAAAAGGTTTTTTTACTGGAAGCATTGATAAAGGCTTTAAATCTCTTAAGCCTAAAACATTTATTTCACATGAATATGGTATTGTCTTTGGTAAATAATCTATTTGTTTTTCTAAATCTAAATGATTTTCATCAAATAAATAAAAAGCAAGCATAATTTGTCCTTGTTTCTTATTTGATTTCGGTAAATATAAATCATGCCATTTTGGTCTTACTAAATCTTTAGAATTTAATGAATAAGCAGCATCACATAACATAACATAATTATAACCAATAGGAACATTAGATGTAATTCTATTATAATCAATAACAGTTAAAAGAAAAATAGGCCAAGTAGAAGAATCTTTAATATCTAATAAAACATTTTCAAAAACTAAAGTTTCATTCCATATACCATTTATAGTAGCCATTCTAATAGCAGTTTTTAATGTTTTATTTCCTAAACTTAAAGTAACAAAAGGATCACTTGTTCCATTTGAATCAGCTGCAATTAATCCTTTACTCATATATACAATTCCAACAATCATATAACTTTTAGCATTTGGATTTATACTTAATCTACTTTCTCTTCCAAACATTTCTTCCAAATCTTCAACTTCTGAAGTAGTATTTGAAGGAGGTGCTAATTGAGAACTATGAAAATGAGGATTTGTAAATTCACTAACATCAAAATTTTTATCTTTTATTGTATTCATTACACATATTTTTAATTTTATTATCCCACTTTGCATCATATAATCTACTTTTCCTACTGCGGGATCAGGAAGTAATTTAATAACATAAATATCTCTTTTTAAATAAAAAAGAGAAGCTTTTAGTCTTTGGAAACAAATATTATTTTCTCCTTTTTTATCAGTAATATAAATAAAGATATCAGGTAAATTTTCTATATCTTCTGATAAAGTAAGACATTGAATTGTTCCAGCAACATTCCATTCAATATTTCTATTTTCTGCTTTTCTTCCAGGGAATAATTTAGTATTTTCTTGAATAGAAATTCTAACTCCACATTCTTTATATTGTTCAGGTAAATATAAAGTTTCATAAATTTTAAAATGTACGCTCCATTGATTAGGTCTTCCTTTATTATATACTTCTTTAATATATTCTATATCATCCATATCAGAAACTTTAACAACAGGAGCATCAACATTTTTAACTTCAAATTTCATTAAAACTCTTCCTTTCCATTTACTTCCAATTTCTGCATTATAATTCATCATATCATAAATTTTACCATGTTTATTAATAGGAGAACCATATATATTAAAATATTGTAAATTACTATATTTCCCATTTAATATATCTTCAATATTTAATTCTAAAGAACCAACAATATCATCGATAGTAGGATCTTTATCTTTAACAACTAAAACTAATTTTTGACTAACAGAAGGTACACTAACAGGAATTTCAATAATTTGATTCCATTCACAAATTTCTTTTTTCATAGAAACAACTTTAGTTTTTCTTTTAATTCCCATATAATTAACTTCAACATAACCATCACATTCTCTATTAATTTTTTTATCAAATAATAAAGAATCCATATCAGGGAATTCTTCACCTCTAAAAATATGAATAGCAATTAATCTATATTCCATTTTAATTTGAGCAGGAACTAAACAATTTGAATTATCACCTTCTTTATTATCTAATTCAATTCTATTATCATTTTCATGAAGAATACTTATAGATAATTTTAAGTAACCTCCTATTTTAGTAATATCTTTTGATTCTGGATTAGCAAGAGCTAACCAAAAATTATGAATAGCATGATCTGGATTATTATAAATGTATTCAAAATCAAATTCATAAACTCCATAATAATCTTCTTTTTTAGAATGTTTAGAATCATAAGCTTCTATTAATATTTTTTCTGAATCTAACATTTCTTGTGTCAAATTTGTTTTATCAAAATAAAAATGTTCATTAAATGTATATGATGAACAAGGGATTTTTGTTTTTTCTGTTCTTTTTGTTTTTCCAAAACATGTTATTTTTACTACTGGATATGGAAGTTGATCTCCTTTTATTTGAGGAAGATTTTTAATGTCTTCTATTAAAACGTGAACGGTATAATCTCCCTTTTTCATTATTATTAATTTTTCTTCTTTTTTAGGAGATTCTTCTATGGGAGGAGAGTCTTTTAATGTTTTTTTGGATTCCATTTTTTTCGATTCCATTTTTGAATATCGTTTTTTTTTATTTTTTTATTTTATTTTTTGATTAATTTTGAAAGATGGTTATTAATTGGTTTATTTAATTTTTTTTTGTGGTTTTGGGCATTAAATTTTTTTTTATTATTATTATAATATTAATCAATTAATATTAATGTATTTATTTATTAAATAAAAGTAATTTTCAGGTTTACAGTTTATTGTTCTTAGACTCAAATTTTTTTAGTAATATTTTAATGAAATTTTTATCTAAAATTTTAAAGTTTTTTTCCATTTTATTTATCATAAAAAAAATTCTTTTAAAATTTTTAAAAGAGTGAGTTTTCAATTCTTTAAATAATAGAAAAAAATTTTAAAAATATCCAAATTAAATTTTTAATAAACAAATATTTATTGAATTTAGGTATGGAAAAAAATTTATATTCTCAAAATTTTATATTAAATATTATTTTTACAAATAAAAAAAAGGATGAATATTTAAAAGAAAGATAAAAGAAAAAAATATTTGATAATAAATATTTTAAGTTTTATTATAATTATTATTCATCAAAAATTTTATTCACTTTTAATGAATCAAAAAAAATTATCACAAATTAAATATTAATTAATACAATTAATATGAATATTAACATTTATTTTAAACTCATAAAATTTTATAAAAACTTTTAATAAAATAATTATAATATAATAACCTTATATATTCTTTAATTTTAAAATTCATCTATTTGATAAAATATAATTTATTAAAAATCTTTATATTAAATCTTAAAAAAAAATTATTTCATAAATAAAATATATATATATATCAATTAAATCCCATTCTTACTCCTTAAAATATAAAACAATCTCTTTTAGAATTTTCACCATCTGAATTTTTTTTATTTAATACAGAATTCGTTGATAAAACATTTTGATATTTTAATTTATCTTTATTAGGATTATCTAAATAATCTTTTGAACAAATGAACAAATTTATTTTCTTCATTTCATCATTTAAACTTTCTAAAACTTTTTTTCTATCATTCTCTTCATAAATATGAAAACAATTTTCAATAATTTCATCAGTAATTGAATAAGAAGAATACATTTGTAAAATTATATATTCTATAATATCAAATCCATTATGAATAAAATTTTGATAAAATTTCATAATTCCATTTTTTAACAAAAAATTTTTTAAATCTTTCTTTTTAACCGAATTTTCTTTTTTTTGATTGTTATAACAAAAACAATTACAAATATATTCATTACTTATTGATATTTGAAAATCTTTTTTTTTATTATTTTTTAAATCTAAATTCTTTAACAAAAAATTATTTATTTTTTCATCAATTAATCCTGCATCAATTTCTAATTTACATAATATTCTAAAAATATGTCCTGGCTTTTTTATTTTAATCATTTCTTCAATGTCTTCATATTGTAATTTCGTTTGATAAGATTTCATTAAATTAACTAAATATAATATATCAAAAATATTATTGTCAATAAAATTATTATAATAATTATCTAATTGAATATTCATTAACCAATTTTTTAAATAAGAACAATTGTTTTCATTATATTCACCAAAGTTTTTTTTTATATTTAATGGTAATATTTTTGACAATGAAATATTATGTAAATTTTCATAATTAATTGTATTATTATTTACAATTGTAGGATTAAATTCTTCATTTATTTTAAACTCACTTATATTTTTATTATTTGAATTATTAATTATTTCTATATTACTGTTATAATAATTTCCTTTATTATTTTTTCCAGTTTGACTTTGAGTACTATTATAAGTTGTATTTATTATATTTGGAACACAGGTTATATTATTATGATTGGAATTACTATTAGTTAAACTTGAATTATTCCCTATATTAATTATTGTTGTTGTTCTTTGTTT
>JAEEGK010008993.1_pt1 | contig 23442 bp, 22 predicted proteins | sample 8958771 | NCBI WGS metagenome assembly JAEEGK01 (sample SAMN16246547, study PRJNA631951) | gut metagenome | biome: gut microbiome; feature: rumen; material: SC-attached | host: Bos | place: Iran: Karaj | collected 2018-10
GATTCTATTTATTTTGTCGGGACTTTTGCACAAGAGAGCCTGAAAATCTTGAGAAGGCTTCCGACTAAAATGCACTTTTTAACAATTCAGTCGGGACTCTTTATATGCAAGTTTTTTCAGGTCCCGACAAAAACTGTAATAACAAAGTTTTAGTCGGAAATAAATTGAGAAAAACAGTGAATACACTAAAACTTTCTATAAAACACGGGCTTTCAATGTCCAAAACAGGAGCATTTTATGAATTATGAAAAACTTTCACCAAATCTTACTCTTGAAATGCTGGAGAAAAGACTTTTAGAATTGAAGATGCTTTTGGAAAGAGCAAAAAGATCTGTAAAAACCACACCTCAAGGACATCTTCGGATTTCTCAAAAAGGAAACAGCATAGAATATTACCACATCACAAGCTCAGACGAACCTCTCGGGAAATATATTCCTCTAAATCAAGAAAACCTTGCTCGTCAGCTGGCACAAAAGGATTATGAAAAAAAAGCCCTCAAACTAATAGAAGAAGAAATCAAGGCAATTCAACATTACCTCAAGTTAGTTGGTCATAATAAAAATGACAACAGAAAAAGCACAGTCACAAGCTCAAATCACACAAGTCTCTCAAAACTGGCCGAGCTTTATACAAAAATGAATCCTGCAAGACAAGCACTAATTACTCCATTCACACTTACGGATGTTCAGTATGCAGAACAGTGGCAAAGTGTAACTTGGACCGGACACTCCTTCTCAGACGAAACTCCTGTTTACACTACAGCCCATGGAGAAAGAGTCCGTTCAAAATCAGAAGTGCTCATTGCAGATGCTCTGTCCCGATACAATATTCCTTATCGCTACGAATATCCACTTCAAGTTCACAAAAAGAGATTTGACCCCCGCAATCACAATTATACCGGGCAAAATCAAAATATTAGCAACAAATCAATCCAAAACATCACTCTTTATCCCGACTTTCTCTGCCTGAATCTGCAAACACGCACTGAGTTATACTGGGAGCATTTTGGGCTAATTGACAAAGCAGACTATGCGACAAATGCAGCCAGCAAACTCCGCCTTTATGCAGAAAACGGTATTTTTCCAGGTAAAAACCTAATCATAACAATGGAAAGCCAGGAAGAACCACTTTCAAGTCAAACCATTGAACAATTTATAAAAGCCTATCTAAAAAGCAGCTTATAACAAGTTTTATGAAAAATAGCATCACTTGCTGGTATAAGCAATTCCTGCTCACTAATTGCAAAATTTAAGGGCTACATAACCACTATACATATCCACTGTATAGCAAAAAAATAGTAAAGCCAAAATTTTTGATGAGGAGATTTTTAAAAATTATTTTCCTCTCAGGCGTTTGAAAAGGCGTTTTAACAAGCCCAACTTACCGAAGAGCAGCCAGTAGAAAAATCCCAGTGCAGCAATCAAAGGAATACCAAAAATTATGATATAGCAGATTATCTTGAAGAAAGCGATGAAGAAGTCAAGTACAGTAGATACAAATCTGCGGAAACCATCACCAAAGTCTGGCATTACAAAACCATGATTTTCATCAGAACGGAAAGGAAGTTCATAATTTACATAAATCTGGGAATAATCAATCTGCCCGGTAAGCCGCTTCATCCGGCCTTCCATCGATTCAATGTCGGAAATAACAGAATTAAGTTCCTTTTCAATCTGCAGCATATCTTTAATATCCTTAGCCGATTCAAGATATTTTTGTAGCCTTTCCCGCATGATTTTTTTTGTTTCAAGACGGGTTTGCAAATCATAAAAGGATTCTGAAACATCCTGTGAAGACACATTTTTTGATTTTACACTTCCAAGATTTCCAGCTGAATCCATGGCCGCTTCAAAATTGCTGCTTGGGATTCTCACTGACATAGAACCATTTCGTTCATTCTGATTATTTGATTCGATATAACCGCCAAAAGAAGAACACCAGTTTTTGATTGAAGATTCCGCCTCCTGCAAAGATGAAACTTCAAGCTGGATATAGCCATTCTTAATCAGTTTGCGTTCCATCTGGCCCGCACCATTTTCATTCAATCCATTTACAGAAGCAGGACTTTCCATTTCAGCAGCTTCTTCATAAGCAGCGTCTGAGTATACACCATCGGCAGCAAAGGAATTAACTGCCATTTTTGAATTCATTTTTGCACCGCTGGCTTTACTCTCGGTCAAAAAAGCAACTTCTGGTGAAGCTTTGACATTCTTTGAAATATTTTTAGAACATGAAATAAGGGCCATTGACAATAAAGCGGTCAGTAAACATATTCTTTTCATAAATAACCTCACATAAATATAAAAAAAAATCAGCATGTAAATAAATTATAACACGCAGTTATACATTTTAAAAACAAAAAATCCCGCTATGGTAACATATAACTCACCAAAAGCGGGATTTTTCCTGATGGTATTGAAAATCAACCACCGAAGGCACGAGCTACTTACGAAGTCCAAGTTCCTTAATGAATGCACGGTATCCTTCAAGGTCTGTGCGTTCAAAATATTTAAGCATCTTGCGACGCTGTCCTACTACTTTAAGAAGAGAACGTTTTGCACAAGCATCCTTAGGAAATGTTTTTACATGGTCAGTCAACTGCTGAACACGCTGTGTAAGTAATGCAATCTGAACTTTTACACTACCAGTGTCTTTTTCAGAAGCACCATACTTCTTGATTGTTGAAGAAGTTGTTTCTTTTGTAAGTGCCATAATGGAACCCCTTAATAAATAAAATATTTTCCAGATGGAAAAATCTGCATAGGCGAATAATTTTGTTGGTCAAATCCCGGGTTTCTGGGAAGTAATCGCAAAATAATTCGTAAACAGATAATGAAATAATATATTATAAGAGAAAAAAAAACAATCCCTACGAGCCCGTCGTATTCTTATTATAACTTTGATTGATACCAGGCTCGTCCACAGTTTTGGCAGGCAAAACTGTGCAATTTTTTTTACATTTCTGAATTAAAAATCAAGCTTATGGAAACTCTGCGTAGTATCAAAAATCACATCATTTTCTGTGATTTCCATGCGTACATCCTCTTTCTGAGCGTCTTTTAAATGATAAACACCAGACTTTGGAAGAACCTGAAGCACATACTTTTTATCCAAAATCTTTTTTTTATTCTGAACAGAAAAGGCGTCTGCCGCAATGTCCGAAAAATCCAGCTGATAAGGTCTTTCAAGCAGAGTCTGCACCGTAGAAAAATATCCCTTGATAATCATTTTTCTTATAAAGGACGAACTTACCCTTTCTTCTTCTGCGCCATTTTCAAAATAAACCGGCTCAACAAAATTGTATTCTACACCATTGCTTTGACAGAAATATTTTATTGCTTGAGAATCGGTCGCTCCTTTGTAACCGCACCTGAAATCAATTCCTTCTGCAAGAAACTTCATATTAAAAGTCTTTTTTAAGCACAAGAGAAAATCACTGCCAGAAGTCCGGGCAAAGGCATCATTAAAATCAACGACAACAACAAAATCAATTCCCAAAGATTCAAAAATAGAAAGCCTCTGATTCAGCGTAGACAAATCGCCGTCATAATCTTGGGAATGTTTTATGCTTGGAAGTGGTCGGGAAAAAGTGATAATGCCTGATTTTAATTTTTTTTCTTTACAGGCAGAAATAAGAGTATTCAGCAGAGTTCTATGACCAAGATGGATTCCGTCAAAACTTCCGACAGAAATTCCGCTTCCCTGCTCAAAATCAGGTAAAATTCCTTCCGAATCCGCAGTTATTTTTTCCCATTCAAAAACCTTCATAACTTTAATTATAATTAGAAATTCAAATTTGTCCATTCTTCCATTTCATAGTTTTTCTTACAAAAGTGTTGACTGTAAAAATAAGTAAAGGTATCCTTAATTAAAAAGGAGATTCATAATAATGCCTATCAATCAGCAGACTTCTAACCCACAAAAGCGACTTGCAAATCTTATGGCAGCCAGACTGGCACCAGGTTCTGATAAAGAAAAAGTTGATAAACGAATTTGGGATTCTTTTGGCGAAAAATGGTGCGTCATGTTTACTGATCTCAGCGGATTTTCCAGAAGTACAGAAAAATTTGGAATAATTCACTTTATGCAAATCATTTTTGAATCCGAACGTCTTATTCTTCCAATTATTGAAGATTTTGACGGCTTTTTAATTAAAAGCGAAGGCGACAGTCTACTGATCTTGTTCAAACGTCCTGAAAAAGCACTTTTGTGCTGCAAAAAAATCCATGAAGTTTTACACGAATACAATAAAACTAAGAGTGAAGAAGAAGCAATCTTATTTTGTGTAGGATTAGGCTATGGTGATATTTTAAATATCGGTTATGCTGATGTTTTTGGAGCCGAAGTAAATGCAGCAAGCAAACTGGGAGAAGACACGGCAAAGGCCTGGGAAATTCTTGTTACCGAAAATGTAAAAAATGAAGTTGAAAAGATTTTAGAAAAAAAAGCTTGCCTTTCAGATCCAAATATAAATGGAATTAAAAATTATTCCTTTACGTTTAAACAAATCGATTTTATCCCCCCTGGAGCAAAAAGCGCTTACAATGTTGAAATTGCATCGGGCTCGTAATCTTTATTTCCATGCACCAGTTTTGCCCAGCAAAACTGTGGACAAGCCTGGTAACAATTAAAGTTAATGTTCCAATACAACGGGCTTGTAATTATTCTTTAATAGGATTAAAATTATTAAATAATAATGAACATTTTAATATCTGCTTAGGAGAAAAAATAAAATGGCAAAGAAAGACATTGACTGGGGAAGTCTCCCTTTCGGGTACATGGAAACATCAAAAAGTTATGTTTCTAATTGGAAAGATGGTGAATGGGATGAAGGCAAATTAACTTCTGACCACTCAATTACAATCAACGAATGTGCAGGCGTTTTACAATATGCACAGACATGTTTTGAAGGTCTAAAGGCATATACAACAGAACATGGTGATATCGTCACATTCCGCCCTGATTTAAATGCAGACAGAATGGAAAGTTCTTGCAAGCGTCTTGAAATGCCTGTTTTCCCAAAGGACCGCTTTATTGAAGCAGTTCTTCAGACAATTGAAGCAAACAAAGACTGGGTTCCACCTTATGGAAGCGGTGCAACTCTTTACATCCGCCCTTACATGTTCGGTTCAAATCCAGTTATCGGTGTAAAACCAGCTGACGAATATCAGTTCCGTATTCTTGTTACTCCAGTTGGACCATATTTCAAAGGTGGTGTAAAACCTATTAAAGTACGTCTCAGCGACCTTGACCGTGCCGCTCCTCATGGAACTGGTGATATCAAAGCTGGATTAAACTATGCAATGAGTCTTTACAATATTGTAGACGCCCATAAAGCAGGATATGCAGAAAATATTTATCTTGACCCTGCAACTCACACTTATCTTGAAGAAACTGGTGGAGCAAACATCCTCTTAGTTACAAAGGACGGAAAGCTTGTAACTCCAAAATCTGATTCTATTCTTCCTTCTATTACACGCCGCTCAATTCTTTATGTTGCTAAAGAAATCTTAAAGATGGATGTTGAAGAAAGAAGAATCTCAAAAGATGAACTTTCTGATTTTGCTGAATGTGGACTTTGTGGTACAGCTGCTGTAATTTCTCCAGTTGGACAGATTGATGATCACGGAAAATCAATTATCTATAACGAAGGAAAGGATGAAATGGGTCCTGTTCTTAAGAAAGTTTATGATACTTTGACTGGTATTCAGATGGGCAGACTCCCTGCTCCAGAAGGCTGGATTTACACAATCTAATTTTTATCATAAATAATCTTATAAAAGGAAAGGCTGTCTGATTTTCTCAGGCAGCCTTTCTTTTATTTAATTGCTTCTTTTAATTACTTATTTAATCTTTCTTACAAATGCATCTTTATATCCGAATGCCTTGAAGCGGGCAAGCACAGTTGCATATTCATCTACAGACAAAGGTCCAATAAGAATAATGTTTACAGTTCCTGCATCATTTGGTGAAATTGTTATAGGATAATTCTTTCCGTACTTATTAACAATTTCCATTATATTAGATTCGTCTCTCAAGGCTGCAATCTGAATGTAATAGTTACCAGATTTCAATTCTGACAGATTAGAAATCATATATTTTGAATATGGTTTTTCTGCCGGTTTTTCAGGTTCACTTTCTGCTTCTTTTACAAGTTCAGCTTCTGATGCATTTACTACAGGAAGAACTGGCTCTGGTTCAGTTTCTGGCTCTGCTTCAACTTCTGCTTCAGGTTCAGTTGTCTCAGGTTCTGCAACTTCAGGTTCAACTACAGGCTCTGGCTCTTCTGTAGTCTCTTCCACAGGAGTAACAGCAGCTTCTGATGCCGAAACTTCTGCAACTGGCTCTGGAGGATTTTCCTCTGCCGGTACAAGAACAATAGCCTGGTACTCATCATATTCAGCTTCTTCTTCGGCTGCGGCTTCTTCCTCTGGCTCTTCTTCGATGAACTCAACAGAATCGTCATCATACCAGTTTTCTTCAATGATTTCGTCAATTGGCTCTTCTTCAATTGCTTCAGGCTCAATTAATTCTTCTTCAACAGTTTCCTCTTCAAGGCTTTCTTCCTCGATTGTTTCTTCCGGTTCAGAAGCCTCTTCTTCAGTAGTTTCTTCTTCAGCTTCTTCCTCTTCTGCTTCTTCTGTTTCTTCTACTGATTCAATTGGTTTTTCTTCGACAGCCTCAACTTCTGTGTAATCTTCAAATACAGAATCATCTTCAAAAGCTTCTTCCTCGGCTTCTTCTACTTCTTCACTTTCCTCAGGTTCTTCAGCTTCTTCTTCATAATCAGCTTCTTCAAAATCATCCTCAAAGGCTTCTTCTATAACTTCTTCTTCTTCTGGCTCTTCTACACTTTCTTCTTCAGATTCCTCTTCAAGTTCTTCTTCAGAAGGTAATTCATCAAAGTCATCAAAATATTCTTCTTCTATAACTTCTTCTGCTGCTTCAGGTTCTTCTGTTTCCTCTTCAACTTCCTCAAAAGCTTCTTCTTCGATAATTTCTTCCTCGACGAACTCCTCAACAGGTTCTTCTACAGCTTCTTCAACAAGCTCTTCTGGCTCAACTGTCTCTTCGTAATTATCCTCAAAATCCTCTAAATCTTCTTCGATGATTTCTTCTGAAGCTTCCTCTTCGTAATCTTCAAAAGAATCTGTATCATCAATAAATTCTTCTGCTTCAGGTTCTTCTTCGTAAAGGTTTTCGTTCTGAGCTTCTTCAGCAAAATCCTGATCATCAACAAAAGATTCTGCTTCTACCGGCTCTTCAAATTCTTCGTAATCATCTTCAAATCGTTCAGAAGCAACAGGCTCTTCTTCCTCTTCTGCTTCTACTACAGTTTCTTCAGCTTCAGGAGTTTCTTCTTCATATTCGAATTCATAATCGTATTCACCGTAATCTGCGAAATCCCCGTAATCAAAATCTTCTTCATTATAATCTGTATCTTCTGGCTGAGACACTTCTTCCGTTACCTGAGCTTCTTCAATAGGACTTTCAGGAGTACTTTCTTCTTCAAAAGAGAAATCTTCTTGAGATTCTGAATCAATAAAAGAACTGTCATAATCATCATCAGAAAGGAACTGCTGAGCAATTACAGCAGAACCATAAACGCGATCATCCTGATTAGAGCGTTTTGTAATTTTTACAATATTATTTGATTTACCGTCAATTCCAATAGCGGCAGCGGCTTCTGGAGACAACATAATGGCAACTCCTTCAGATGGATCTAAAGCGCCGATTACTAAAATATCAACAGTTTTATCTCCTGTAATATTTGTAACGCTAATCATATCACCAGGAAGATACCCGACTGTTTTTGCAAAAAGTCCTGCAGGGAAAACGCCAGGCTCAACAACAACGGCTCTTCCATCCAGAGACGGACTGAAAGATGCTAAACAGAGACATCCTGTAACTACCGCAATAATTTTTGAAACAGTCTTAAAAAATTTATTATTCATAATCCCACCCATCCTTAGGCTTTAATTGCTTTTGTTATTTCCTTTACAAGATTTGCAGAAAGCACCTTCAAATCTTTTGTATCAGAATATTTATTTTTTATAGTATTTTCTTTAATTGTTACCCCAGTAATGGCTGACGCTAAAGTCCAGTCAACTTTTATCAAATCACTTTTATCAGAAGTTTGAGCGGCATTGTAGTAAAGCTTAATCTGCAAAAAGTATTCTGATGAACCTTCATAAGCATCTCCAATTCCAGTATTAAAAAGATTTACATCCTGAAGATTGGAAGCAGAAACGGAAGCAGGTGAATTAGTTACGATAAATCCATTATCAAAAAAACCGTTCAGTAATTCATCTTCAACAACCATAGAAGATTCAAAAACTTTATCTGATAATTCATCATGCTGCACAATTTGAAGGGTTATCTGTTTTGCAAAACAAAAACTTGCAGCAAAAAGAGTAATTGCTATTAAAATACTTCTTTTAAAATTCCCCATATATATCACCACTTATTACAAGGTCGTATACTTTTACATCGGTGATTAAATAATTAAGGTTTAGACTTTTTTATAATTATTTTGTTATTATCTCTCTGTTTGCGAAATTGAATTATATATGATAGAATATTCTGAATGGGGCAGCGTTTTGCTGTTTGGGGAAATGGAAAAACGTATTTATATTATTGGTGCCGGCTTTGCAGGTCAGACAATTGCCGACGACATTAAACGAAAAAAAATATTCGGAAAAGTCAACGCTTTTTTAGACGATGACAAAGCTCTTATAGGAACTTCCATCGATGGTATTCCCATTCTTGGACCGATTGACAGCGTAACTTCAATTTTAAACAATTCAGACAGTGATGAAGCTCTTATTGCAATTCCTTCTGCCCCAACCGAAAGAATCCGCGAAATCTACGATATTCTCAGAAAAAATAATTTTAAGCATATAAAAATCCTTCCTGGAATAAGCCAGGTTATAAATGGAACCGCTCATATTGTTCAAACCCGCGAAATTGACCCCCTTGATATTCTGGGACGAACCCCAATTACAATCTCCTTAAAAGAAAGTCTGTCTTATCTTCGTGGAAAGCGTGTTTTTATTACAGGTGCAGGTGGTTCAATTGGTTCTGAACTTGCACGCCAGCTTTTATCGGGTGGTGCTGAACGTCTTTATCTTTTTGGTCACGGTGAAAACTCTATCTGCCAGATTTTCAGAGAATTAAAAGTGCTTCAGGCAGAAGGAATTGGCGAAAAAGCAACGATAGTTCCGATTATCGGTGACATGAGAGACAGGGAGTATGTTGACTACATTATCAATAAAACCCGCTGCAACGTAATTTTTCACTGTGCCGCCTACAAGCATGTTCCTATGATGGAAGAAAATCAGGTTGCCGCAATCGAAAATAATGTCTTTGGAACTAAAAATCTTCTGGACGCAAGTATAAAACATAAGGTTGACAGATTTGTACTTATTTCTACAGACAAGGCTGTAAGTCCAGTAAGCGTGTATGGCCTTTCAAAAATGCTTTGCGAAAAAATGGTTCTGGATGCAGCAAAAAGAATAAGCGAAACTGATTCAGAAGATAAATCTCAAAATCAAGCTTTTATGTTTGTAAGATTTGGAAACGTACTTGGTAGCCGTGGTTCAATTCTTCCAATTTTTCAAAGTCAGATTAAAACAGGTGGTCCTGTAACTGTAACCGACGAACGCATGGAAAGATTTTTCATGACAATTCCAGAAGCCTGTTCTCTGGTTTTGCAGACAGGAGGAGTTGGTCAGAACGGAAAATCTTATCTTCTGGATATGGGAGAGCCGATTAAAATCCTGGATTTGGCCAAACAGATAATAAGATTTTCAGGATTAGAACCTTATAAGGATATTGATATTAAAATTGTCGGCTCAAGGAAGGGTGAAAGACTTGAAGAACCACTTTGGCTTAAAGAAGAAAATCCCTCACCTACTGCATATCCTAAGATTCTTCAACTGGAAAATATCGAGTACAGTAAAAAAAGACTTGATTCACTTTTGGACCAGCTTTACCCTATTTGTTTTTACACACCAGCTCTGGCAGGAGATTTTAGAAACAAAGAAAAGCTGCTTAAGATTCTTTGCGATGACTGCAAGAGCTTAGACAACTTTTATAGAGAAATAGAAAATGACAATCAGCCGAGAACAGATTTGCTCTAGGCTTGATTTACAATAAAAAGGAAAAGATTATGGCAGAAATTAAAGTTCCATTTCACAGGGCCTCAATCACAAAAGCAGAAGAAGATGCTGTTCTTGATGTATTACGCTCCGGCTGGCTTACAACAGGAAAATATGCCCTTGAGTTTGAAAAAAAGTTCAGTAAAGCCCTTGGTGATGAAAGTATTATCAGTCTTGCGGTTAATTCAAACACTTCTGGAATGGTGCTTGCAATGGAAGCCTGCGGTGTAAAAAAAGGAACTGCTGTCATAACCACTCCCTACACTTTTGTTTCAACTGCTGCCTGTGCAAGAACCTTAAATGCAGATGTGTATTTTGCCGATATCGAAAAGGATTCCTACAATATTGACCCAGAAAAAATTGAAGAAATATTAAAGCGTGATGCAGAAAATGGTCATAAGGTAAAAGCAATTGTTCCAGTTCATATTGCCGGAAATGTCTGTAAAATGAAAGAGATTCTGGCACTGGCAAAAAAATACAGCACGAAAGACAATAAAATCTATGTAATTGAAGATGCAGCCCATGCCTTTCCATCTCCTACAAAATTAGGATATGCCGGAGCAATCGGAGATATCGGCGTTTTTTCTTTTTATGTAACAAAAACAATTACAACAGCAGAAGGCGGAATGGTATGCACCCGCAATGCAGAACTTGCAAAAAGAATGTCGGTAATGCGTATGCATGGAATGGACAGAACAACCTGGAACCGCTACACTTCACCAAAAGCCTCCTGGGAATATGATATAATTGCTCCCGGCTATAAGTTTAATCTTCCGGATATCCTTGCTGCTCTGGGTTGCTGCCAGGTTGATAGAGCCAATCTTTTTTACCAGCAGAGAAAAGCCGTAGTCGATAAATATAATGAAGTTTTCAAGGATTTGGATTTTATCACCCTGCCACCAGACGGCGAAGGAAATGCCTGGCATCTTTATTTAATGCGCATTAATCCAGATAAACTCACAATCACCCGGGAAGACTTTGCAAAAAAAATGCAGGCTGCAGGACTCGGCATTTCAGTTCACTTTATTCCAATTTTCCATTTTACTTACTGGAAAAAGCTTTACAAGGATTTTACTGCAGAAAATTATCCTAACGCCGAAGAGCAATATTCAAGGACAATTTCTATTCCACTTTTTCCTGATATGACGGATGAAATGACTGAATATGTAATAGAGACAGTTAAAAAAATAGGAAGAGAAAATCATGCCTAGAAAAAATAATCCCAAGAACAAAACCCGTTCCCTCAAGGCAGAAGGCTTTTACAGCGACTGCACAAAAGAAGGAACCTTATATGCAGCTTTGGTTAGAAGCCCAGCCTCTACCGGTAAAATTAAAAGCATAGTTCTACAGGATATTCCAGATGGTTATTATCTTTTTACTGCAAAGGATATTCCCGGTAAAAAAGAACTGGAAATCAATAAATCAAAACAGAAAATATTCGGGCATGGTGCAGTTGCATACAGCGGAGAACCGATTGCAATTATCGCCGGTCCTGATGAAAAGGTTGTAAATGAACTGCTTACAAAAGTTTCTGTCAATTTTGATATAGAATCTTTAGAAGCAGCCTTAAACAACGCAATGAAACAGCAAAAAAGAGTTACTGTAAATCTTAATGCCAATCAGGATTTATCAGCCTTTGTTTCAGAAATCAATAATCTTCCATCGCTTGATACAGTTTTGGACAGAACCCACATTGAATCTTTTACACAGGAAACCCTTGCAACCCGCGAAATAAGAACAGGATTATTTAAGGAACTTTCTGTTGATGAAGCAAACGCAAGTCTTTTTAAGGAAGATAAGGACACTATAGTCACAGCAGAAACCTGGGAAGAAATTCTTTCTGATCCTTCCTGGCAGGAAACCAGTGGTTCTTTTGTTTATATGGACAACAAAAATCTTCATATTTATGCACCTACAAAATGGACCAGTTTTACAATGAAGACAGTAAGCGAATGTCTGAATATTCCTTTGGAAAATATTTTTGTTCATAAAACAAAGGGAACTGGAGTTTATGCCCGCGGCTTATGGCGAACCACACAGATTATTGTTCAAGTTGCCCTTGCAAGCATGCTTACTGGTAAGCCTGTTAAATTAGTTTTATCTCAAAAAGAGCAGGATGTTTTTTTGATGCCTGGCATTAAAACAACAATTTTTTATAAAACAGCAATGGCAAAATCAGGAGAAATAATCGCTTTATCTGCAAACATCGACATTGATGTTGGAGCTTGGAATCCTTTTGCAAAAGAAATTGTTGACCGTTTTTCTATTGCAGCCTGCAATTATTACAGAATCTCTAATGTTCATATTTATACTCATGCGCATACTTCCAAAAATCCGCCGTCATCAATCTGTCTAAAAAGTATAGATTCGCAGGTATTTTTTGCCATAGAAAATCAGATTCAAAAATTAAGCAATCAGTCGCGGTTATTTCCAGATGAATTACGTTTAATTAACAAGAAAAAAAAGGTCGACTATCCAATTATCATTCCAAACGATTCAATTTTTCAGACAATGGCACAGGCAATAAAAATAAGTGATTTCAACAGAAAATATGCATCGTTTAATATGGATGCCATAAATCGTATTCAAAAAAACAGCAATCCATTTTTTGCCCTGCCTTTAAGAGGAATTGGAATTGCCACAGCCTACAACGCACCTGATTTTTACGGAACCTCGACCTTTTTTAGCAATCCAAAAATTGAAGTTACAATGACTTCAAAAGATAAGGTAATTATTCACGCCCTTACACCTTCCGAAATTATTCAGAATATCTGGAAGGAAACAGCCTCTTCAATTCTGCAGATTGATAAAGAAAACATTGAAATTGATTCAAATTATACTCTCGAAGATATTCCAGAATATCCGGAAGACATGTTCAGTACAATCGGAACTTTAAATGAGCTTATACGACGTGCCTGTATGGATATTCAAAAAAAACGCTTTCATCAGCCGCTTCCTATTACTTCTAAAAAAACTCTAACCTCGGCAGCTAAAAAAAATTGGGATAAAGACAATTTCTGCGGAACTCCTTTTGCAACACCATCTTTTGCAACCTGCATTGTAGAAGTTGAGCTTGATACTTACACCTACAACGAAAAAATAAAGGGTATTTGGCTGGTTGCTGATTGCGGTGAAGTTTTTGATGAAGAGGTTGCAATCCACAGCCTTAAACTCGAAATCCAGCAGGAGCTTTCAATGCTTGTAGAAGGAAAAACTGTTCCTTATGAAAACTGCACGGTTGAGTTTATAAAATCAAAAAATAAATCAGGACAGATGAGTTCTCTGGTACACAACACACTTCCGGCTGCTTTTTCCTGTGCCCTTTCCCTTGCTCTGGCAACACAACTTACAAAGCTTCCTTGTACAGAAAATCAGATTTTTGAACTGATTAAAGACAGAGAAACAGCTGCTTCTTTGGAAAATACTTCTTTGGAAACTTCTTCTTTGGAAAATGATACAGAAGAAGCTTTTGATAACATTGAAATTGATGTAACAGGAAAGGGTGATACTGAAATCGGTGTGAATAAGGAGAGCAAATGAATATTTCTGTAATTCTGAATGGTAAAAAAACAATTCTCGAAGCAGCACCTGATGATTCTCTTATGAAGGTTCTTAGGAATCAGTCTTTAACTACAGTAAAATGCGGCTGTAATTCTGGTCTTTGCGGTTCCTGCACAGTTCTTTTGGATGATAAACCAGTTGCTTCCTGCAAAATCCCGATTGGAATCATAAATAATTCAGAAATCGAAACTCTTGAATATTTTATGAACACAAAAGATTATGAAATCATAATGAAAGGCTTTGATTTGGCAAACATAAAATTATGCGGTTACTGCAATGCCGGCAAAATCTTTTGTGCTTATCAAATCTTAAAAAAGAATAAAATCCCTAGCCGCGAGCAGATTTTAAATCAGATAAAAACTCTTTCTCCCTGCTGTACTGATATAAATACGCTTGCAAATGGAATTATTTACGCCTATGAAATAAAGGATAAAGGCTATGCAACTTCTATAAAAAGGCGGGACAAGTAATGAAATCGGTTTTATTTGCTAAAAATATAAATGATCTTTTAACTCAGCTTAAAAATAATCAGGGCTTGCAACTGGTTGGCGGCTGTACTGGTATAGATGTTCTGCCTGATAAAAGTATATCTACGCATGGTATAAAGGAGCTTGCCCAGATAGAACTGCATGAGCGCTACATTCAGATTGGCCCCGGCGCAACTTTGGAAGACATTATAAATCTTGGCCGCAATCATATTCCTTCGGTTCTGTATGATGCTCTTGTTTCAATTGCAAATCCTATGATACGAAACATGGCAACAATCGGCGGAAATATTTGTTCCATGCAGCATAAATGTACTTTGTATGCTCCCCTGCTCGCTCTGGAAACAAAGCTTGAGTTCAAGAGTTTTTCAGAAACAATTGTTGAATCCTTGCAAAAATTTAAAAAAGTACCGGATGGATTTGTTCTCTCAAATATCCGCGTGCCTTTGATGGATGAAGATATCGCAGTTTTCAGAAGAATCGGTTCAGAAAATAAAATAACAGAAACTTCGGCTTCTTATGCATTTATTGCAAATACAGAAAAAAATATAATTATAGAAATTAAACTGGCACTGGCAGGCCCCATTGCTTTCAAAAGCAAAAGCATTGAAAATCAGCTGATTGGACACAGACTTCCACTTTCTGTCAAAGATATTGATGTAATTCAAGATAAAATATATCAAGAATTCAATGAAGCAACTGCCAATCAGATGATAAGCAATGTACTCAAACAGCAGTTTTTGAATCTTACGCGATACAGTTTTGAGCAGTTGACTTAAGCAAATTATTTCAGCAGTGTGCAGTCGCCATAACTAAAAAATCTGTATTTATTTTCCACAGCAATTTTATAGGCATTAAGAATGTGCTCGCGTCCTGCAAAGGCAGAAACAAGCATAATCAGGGTGCTTTCGGGCGTATGGAAATTTGTAAACATCTGGTCGATTACCTTAAATTTATAGCCCGGATACATAAAAATATGAGTACTGCTGGTACCCGCTTTAACAAGGCCTGCTTCATCGGCTGCGCTTTCAAGGGTTCGCACGCTGGTGGTGCCGACTGCAAGAATAGGACGACCTTCAGCTTTTGCGCGATTGATTTTTTCAGCAGTTTCCACAGGAATTGTAAAAACTTCCTCATGCATTTTGTGATTTTCAATATTTTCTTCACGAACAGGAAGGAAGGTTCCCAATCCTACGTGCAAGGTTACAAAACAGCGTTCAATTCCTTTGGCATCAAGGCGGGCAAGCATCTCTTCTGTAAAATGAAGGCCGGCTGTAGGACATGCCGCACTACCAACTTCCTTTGAATAAACATTCTGATATCGCTCGCTGTCTTCTTCGGTATCTTCACGGCGGATATAAGGAGGAAGAGGAATATGACCGTTTGTCTCAAACCAGTCTTCGCTGATTGCAAAATCAAATTTTAAAGCACGGAATTCTGTACCTTCATTTCCAGGCCAGTCAATAATCTGAGCTAGAGTTCCATCCGGGAATTTATAATTCATGCCAGGTTTCTGCTTTTTTGCATTTTTGACCATTACATTCCAGACCAGGCAATCCTTATCAATCTGATTCAGAAACATAAATTCAACTTCACGACCAGTTGTTTCTTTAATTCCGTAAACTCTGGCTCGTCTAACTCTAGAATTATTAAAAACCATCAAAGTATCAGGTGTAATCAAAGAAGGCAAATCATCCATCATGTGGTGCTCAACTTCACCAGTCTGGCGGCTGATAACCATAAGTTTATCCTGACCTCGAACTCCACTTGGATGTTGTGCTATAAGTTCTTCCGGTAATTCAAAATTAAAATCAGATGTTTTCATATAATCCTCGAAAATAGACTAAATTATTAAAATATTCAAATAATTGACTTAAAAGTCAATTAAAATAAGGTTCCCTGAGCGGAATTATTATCGCTTGCTTTAAGACCAAGATGCTCGTAAGCCTTTGCGGTAACAATTCTTCCGCGAGGAGTACGCTGTAAAAGTCCACATTGAATCAAATAGGGCTCATAATAATCTTCCAGAGTATCCATACTTTCGCCAATGGAAATTGCAAGGGTTTCTGCCCCTACAGGACCACCGCCAAAGTTTTGAATTATTGAAAGAAGAATTTCTCTGTCATATTTTTCAAGTCCCATTTCATCAATATCAAGTTTTTTAAGACCTGAATCAACAATATCAACAGTTATAAGCCCCTTTCCTTCCACCTGAGCAAAGTCACGCATACGGCGGAGAACACGATTTGCAACACGGGGAGTTCCACGACAACACTGAGCAAGAAGAAGAGCAGCATCCTTTTCTATCTGCACATTCAAAATTCCGGCTGAACGGGTGATGATTTTAGCAAGCTCTTCATGAGTATAAAACTCAAAACGTGGAATAAAACCAAAGCGGGACCGCAAGGGACTTGAAACGCTCCCGGCCTTCGTCGTCGCTCCAATCAAAGTGAATGGCGGAATCGGGATACGTACAGTACGAGCGGCTGCGCCCTGTCCAATTATCCAGTCCAGCTCAAAATCTTCCATTGCAATATAAAGCATTTCTTCGATTGCTGGTTTTAAGCGGTGGATTTCGTCTATAAAAAATACAGTACGTTCAGTAATGGTACTTAAAATGCCGGCTAAATCTTTTGGTTTTTCAAGGGCTGGGGCGGAAGTTACCTTAAAATCTACGCCAAGCTCATTTGCTGTAATTTGTGCCAAAGTCGTTTTTCCAAGTCCAGGTGGTCCAATCAAAAGAAGGTGATCCAGAGGTTCACTTCGCTGGCGGGCTGCTTCTATAAAAGTTTTGAGATTCTTTTTTATTCCTTCCTGACCTAAAAAATCCTGCAAAAGACGAGGCCTTAGGGAGGAATCATTTTCATCAAATCTGCTTGAAATATCAGCGCGTACAATAGCAGAAAAATCTTCGTCTTCGTTCATAAAAACACCCCAAAAAATTATGCAAGTTCAACAATTGCACGTCTGAAAATCAAATCTTCTTTTTCTTTCTGAGATTTACCTTCAAAGCCCGAATCAGAAGAAAGTACCGTAACCAAATCGCTGACCTTTTGTTCAACAACTTTTTTATCATAGCCCATGCTTACAAGTGAAGTAATTACATCTGAATAAGGACTGCTGACAGCCACTCTGACAACCTTTGTATTTTCACTGATTGTAAGCTTTCCTTTTAGGGTAAGCATCATTTTACCTGCTGTTTTTTTACCAACCCCTGGAATCTTTTCCAGCATTTCGATATCACCCTTTTCCAGAACTTCCATAAGACGACTACTGCTTACAGAGCTCATAATCTTTAAGGCTCCCTTTGCACCAATTCCGTCAACCTTAAGCAAATCTAAAAAGACAGAGCGTTCTTCATTACTGGCAAAACCATAAAGGGCCATAAGCATATCGGTGTGCTGCAGCCAGGTATAAACTTTTGCTTCAGTACCAACAGGCCCCAGCATATCAAGATTAGAATCCGGCATACAGATATCCCATTCAATTCCGCTGTTTTCTATAAAGAGCTGCTTGGGATACTTTCCGGTGATTGTTCCAGTTATTGAATTAAACATATTACTATTCTAGCAGAAAAAGACTTATACTTCAATTTCTAAGACATTGAGTGAGATTGAGCATAATGAAGATGAGTGATTGCCCCCGCTAAAGCATCTGCTGCATGATCTGGATGAGGTTCTGTTTTCAAGCCCAGGAGGATTTTTACATAACGTTCTACCAGCTCTTTATCGGCATTTGCGGTTCCAGTTACAGCCTGTTTTATTTGATTTGGAGAATATTCGCCAAGCGGAATACAATGCTGAGCAAGACACAAAGTTACAACCCCTCGGGCCTCTGCTACCCCCATTGCACTGGAAACATTGCGGGCAAAATATAAGGTTTCCATACCTGCTTCGTCTGGTTCAAACTCAGAAATAATTGCACAAAGTCTGTTATAAATAGTAAGAAGCCGCTCGCCATGAGGACTGTCAGATTTTGTTGTGATGCAGCCGTAACTGACCATTCTGTATCGCCCATCATAAAAATCTACAAGACCAAAACCAGTATTTGCAAGGCCCGGGTCAATTCCTAAAACACGCCGAACCTTTTTTCTATTTGGTGAAGAAGAATTAGTTTGCAGAGAACCAGGCAATGGTTCTAAAGGGCTATTTTCGTTATTCATTACTAACTTCCATAAAAGAAAGCATAAAAAAACCTGCCGCAATCAGGTGAAAGCCAGCAGGTTTGTATTTATATATGTGACTTATAAAAAATGCTCATAACATTCACATTTTTCTTCTATTCACACGTTCGTAAGTTCTTGCGCAACTGCTCAGAATTTACTCACTATTCTTCAATCTCGAAGTCATCTGGATATTCAGCAGTGTGGTATACGTTCTGAACATCGTCGTTGTCTTCAAGCTTATCAATCATCTTCTGAACTTTTGCAGCTGTGTCTTTATCAACTGGAGTATAAGCATCTGGAACCATTCCTACATCAGCAGAAAGTGTTTCAAATCCTTTTTCTGCAAGAGCATCAGCAACAGCAGTAAATGCATCTGGAGCAGTTGTAACAGTAATTACTCCGTCTTCATTTACGATATCATCAGCGCCAGCTTCCAAAGCAACTTCCATTACTTCGTCTTCGCTTACTTTTTCAGCATCAAGTTCGATTGTACCTTTGCGCTGGAACATACGAGATACAGAACCAGAAGTTCCAAGGTTTCCGCCGTTCTTTGTGAAGATATTGCGGATATCAGAAGCAGCACGGTTCTTGTTATCTGTAAGAACTTCAACCATTACTGCAACTCCACCAGGAGCGTATCCTTCGTAAACCAATTCTTCGTAAGATGTTGCGCCGTCTTCACCAGTACCCTTTTTGATAGCTCTTTCGATGTTATCCTTAGGCATGTTTGCTGCACGAGCTTTAATGATTACAGTACGAAGGCGTGGATTAGCATTTGGATCTCCACCACCCATACGAGCAGCAATAGAAATTTCCTTAATGAATTTTGTAAAAATCTTACCACGTTTTGCATCGGCCAAACCCTTTGCATGTTTAATGGTGGCCCATTTACTATGTCCTGACATAGGAACTCCTTATATTTATTTAAAATTTTCCAAAAATGATTATAATAATTTATCACAAAATAAAAAGTTGTTCAATATATTAGAAATCTTTTATATTTCTTTGAAAACTCTACTTTTTTTTGCAATTTTCAGGCCATTACAGTCGAAAGTTCTGCAAATTTATTTCTTCCAGTGGTCGTAAGGCTGCCCAGATAGTTTTGTTTCCATAAGAACATTATTTTTATATATTACCTTGAGTGAAAAAAATGGATGGTTTTCTGCCAGAAAATCATAAAAAATTTCATCAGCCGGCCAGTGGGGAATTTCTTTGAGTTTTGAAATCGGAAGCCATTCGAGTTCACCTTCACTACAATCCTTCAAAAGCTGACCAGAAAAAGTACGAGTTCTGAAAATATGCATAAATTCGGTGTAAACTTCTGGCTTACTTTCATCAAGAAAAGTCACAATTCCGCAATATTCAAGATTTTCAGGAAGAATTGTCAACCCGGTTTCTTCATTAACTTCACGAATTACACAATCTTCTGGTGACTCCCCGTTTTCAAATTTTCCGCCGATTCCAATCCATTTATCATGATTATAATCATTTTCTTTTTTTGTACGGTGAAGCATGAGATAACAATTATCTTTTTCTATATAACAAAGGCTTGTATTTACAAGGGTTTTCATATTTTGCATGATTTATCTTAACAGAAAATGGAGTTAATAACTATACACATTCTACCATAGGCTGAAGTGCCTTGTAATTTTATCTTTCTAAGCATTTTATTTCCACAAATCTGATTTTATGCATTATAATTATATTTATCATCAACCTCAGGAGATACATATATGGCTAACTCTGTTAAAATTACTTTTAAAATCAATGAAAAAGAAATAGCAAAAAAAGAAATAGAAATTGGAACTCAGGTTTCAAGCCTGCTGGATAATTTTAATATCGATAAAAACACAATTTACGCGGTTCTAATCAACAATGAACTTTGTTCGCTTGATTCAAAAATTAAATATACGTCAACACTTGAACCAATTTTGAACAATACAAAGGAAGGTTCTTCGGTTTATCGACGTTCATTATGTCTGCTTCTTGCGGCAGCTGCTCATAATATTTTTCCTGATACAAGACTGCTTGTTGGACATAGTTTAGGACACGGCTACTACTACACTCTCGATAATGGTAAAAAAATAGAAGCAAAACAAATCACAAGCCTGGGACGTGAAATGTCTGCCCTTGTAAAAAAGGACATTCCTATCATAACAAGCGAGATTTCCTGGCAGGAAGCCGCCAAACTGTTTGAAAAATTAGGTTTGACAGAAACCCGCAAGCAGCTCAATTACAACTGCACGCCTTCAATCAAAATCAACACCTTAGATGATTTTTCTGATCTATATTTTGGTCCACTTGTGCTTTCAACCGGAGTTCTTAAAACTTTTGAACTAATGAAATATGGCAATGGTTTTCTTCTGCGTTTTCCAAAATCTTCAGAACCAGATAAGCTTGCAACATTCAAAGACCAGCCAAAGCTTTTTGAAATATACAGTAAATACAAAGAATGGGGAAAGCGTGTCGGCGTAACTTCAGCAGCTTCTCTAAATAAAATTATTGCAAAGAACGAAATCAACGATTTTATCGAAATCACCGAAACCTTACAGCAGAAGAATATTTCAAAAATCGCTTCACAAATTATCGACAAAGGCACGGTAAAGGTAGTTTTGATTGCAGGCCCTTCTTCCTCCGGCAAAACCACCTCAGCAAAAAAACTTGGACTTGAATTACAGGCTATGGGTTATCAGCCAAAAATCATCAGCCTTGATAATTATTATATTGGACGAGATAAAACTCCCCTTGATGAAGATGGTAAGCCTGATTATGAATGCCTTGAAGCCTTGAACATAAAGCTTCTGAACGACAATCTTGTTGATTTATTTAATGGAAAAACAGTTACTATTCCAAGTTATGATTTCCATACAGGAACAAGTTATTTTGACGAGGAAAACAAGCTGACACTTCAAGAAAATGAAATCCTTATTCTGGAAGGAATCCACGGCTTGAACGATAAGCTGACTCCAAAAGTTCCAGCAGAATATAAGTTTAAGATTTATCTGTCAGCTCTTACCCAGCTTAATCTTGATGACCACAACAGAGTTTCCACAAGCGACAACAGACTTATCCGCCGCATAGTTCGTGACAATAATTTCAGGGGAAAACCAGCTGCCGGTACAATAGAGATGTGGCCGAGTGTTACAAGAGGAGAAGAACTTCATATATTTCCTTTCCAGAATAATGCAGACGCAATTTTGAACACAGCTCTTGATTATGAACTTTCAGTTCTCAGAGTTTATGCGGCTCCTTTACTGCGACAGGTTACTCCTGCGGAAAAAGAATATGCAGAAGCAAGACGGCTTTTAAGCTTCCTTGAAAACTTTTCTACGATTTCACCGACAGCTGTTCCACCGCGTAGTATTATTCGTGAATTTATTGGAGGTTCTGCTTTCCATTACTAAGCTCTGACAAAACCTTTTCATTGATTTTGTTATTTGCAAGCTGCTCAATTCGTTTTTTCTCAATTAACTTCTGCTCTTCCTTGTACTGCGACAATTGCATTTCTTTCATCTTTTCAAGAGCAGTTGTTTTTTTAATGCATTCGGTCAGGATTTCCCGTTTTTCCTGGGTAACAAGCTGTGCCTGGGCAAGCTGTTTTAACAATTCTTCTTTTTGATAATTTAATAAAGATTTATTCTGGCTCATACTTATTACATCAGCAAAATCTACAGAACCTTTCATATAGCGGTCTAGATTTATCATCTGTTGGGCAATAGTTTTTAGATTATTCTGTATTTCTGTTTCAACAGCTAAGGCTTTGGCAAGTTCACCTTCAGCTTGTTTTTTTTCAAAATCTCGAAATTCTAAAACCTTCTGCAACTCAAAAACAAACTTTTTCACTCAGCTACCTTATGTTTTATATTATGATTTTATATTTTCAGGAATCTGCTCTTTTCTGTTGGTCAACAATTTGAGCCGTAGAAGGAATAGATACAGCAGGAGATTCTCCATATTCTTCAGCTGGAATTTCTGTACCAGTCAAAGCAGCCATTTTATCTAAGGTTTCCTGCATAGGACAAGGCTCAAACTCTTCCTGCTTTAAGAATTCTTCTATTGGTTCATGCATATCAAGAGCTTCATCAATTATTGCAGAATTACCTTTTTGATAAATTCCGGCTGTAATCATCGTTTCATTTTCCTGATAAGTTGCCATTAAAGTCCTTATTTTACCGGCCACGCTTCTTGTAGTTTTTCCTGTAACTCGGTTAGAAAGACGACTGATTGAGGCAAGAACATCAATTGCCGGATAATGATAAGCCTGAGCCAGTTTTCGATTCAAAACAATATGTCCATCCAGAATACCTCGTACAGCATCTGTAATTGGTTCGTTCATGTCATCAGAATCTACAAGAACATTATAAAAGGCTGTTATAGAGCCTTTGTCATTTGTACCGGTGCGTTCCATCAATTTTGGAAGCATATCGAAAACAGAAGGTGGATAGCCACCGTTTACAGGCAATTCGCCGCTGGATGTACCAATTTCAAGCTGAGCCTTTGCAAAACGGGTAACATTATCTACCATTAAAACAACATCTTTCCCTAAATCACGGAAATATTCTGCAACAGCAGTACAAACATAAGCAGCTCTTACACGACAAATAGCAGGCTGATCTCCGGTAGCTACTACAACTACAGAACGTTTCAATCCTTCTTTGCCTAAATCCCGATCAATAAAATCCAGAACCTCGCGACCACGTTCACCAATCAAACCGATTACATTTATATCTGCATTGGTATTACGGGCAATCATACTAAGTAATGTTGATTTTCCAACACCAGAACCCGCAAAAATACCGATTCGCTGGCCTTTTCCTATTGTAAGAAGAGCATCAATTGCCCTGACACCGGTTGTAATTCTTTTGTTAACCGGCATTTTGGTCATAGGATCAGGTGCGCTTTGAATTGCAGGATAATATTTTTCGGGAACAATTTCTCCACCACCATCACAGGCATGTCCTGTAGCATCAATTACACGCCCCAAGAGAGAATTACCAACAGGAACCTGGAGAGTTTTGCCTGAAGCAGTTACAATACATCCAACTTCAATTCCTTTTGTATTTCCAAAGG
>JAEEGK010008994.1_pt1 | contig 23441 bp, 10 predicted proteins | sample 8958771 | NCBI WGS metagenome assembly JAEEGK01 (sample SAMN16246547, study PRJNA631951) | gut metagenome | biome: gut microbiome; feature: rumen; material: SC-attached | host: Bos | place: Iran: Karaj | collected 2018-10
ATTCAAAGTTTAGATTATATTAATGATCAAACTATTATCGGTTACGACGAAGAAGAAAGAAGTAAAAAAATAAAAAATAATTTTAGTTTGTTCCCAGTTTCATTAATATTAGCTATAATAGTATTTTTATTATTAAGTATAGGTTATTCATATTTAGTTTATAAATTAAATGAAATGGAGAAATATTTTCTTGAAAAATTGATTAAATTTCATTCTCTGAATTTTGATACATACTTAAAAATATTAGATGATTTAAAAAAGAAATTAAGAAATGATACAGGAGATGATGAAGAAAAAGGAGGCGGAGAATTAGATATTGAAATAGGTTCTAAAAAATCTAAAAAAGATGATGATGATGATAAAGACAAAAAAAATAAAAAAAATAGAAAAGATGATAAAAACGATAAGAAAATACGTGGAAAAAAAAGTGGAAAACAAAACAAACTGCAACAAGCAAGAAATAAAAAGAAGAAAATAATGTCTAAATTTTTTTTTAGATGGAATTTATTTTATATATTAAAAGTAATGTCAATAATAGTTGTATCAATGTCATATTATTTAGTATTTATGTTAATTGAATCTCAAAAGAAAAAAGATTATTTATCTTTTGATTCATCTACAAATCAAGTAGAAGGAATATATAAATCATCCTTTGATATATTTCTTTCATTAAAAACTCAATTAGAGCCATATGAAGAAATATTATCAGATATAAAAAATGCTTTAATATCATTGGAAGAAAATCCTAATCAAACTGTAACAATAAATGGAGTAAATTGTAGTGATGCAAAATGTGTAAATGCAACAGTTAAATTTGAAATGACTGTTCCATCAGCAGCTGAGATAACAACACCAAAATTAGGTAATTTACTTATGCCTTTAGTTAATGATATGAAAAGTATTTCTGATAGTGCGACTGATTTAAATAATTTATATAATTCAGATGCTTGTGCTGTATTATTCAAAGATGATGAATATGCTTATGGTAATTGCTCTACTTTCTGGCAAAGTATTTTATTAAAAGGAATGGAACAATCAATTACACAAATGAGTGTTATTTTAAATACTGTTATTGATGAATTGAATAGTCTTAATAATAATGAAAAAACTTTTGAAACATTAATAGGTAATACTTCTGCTTTTAGTCAATATGAATTGTTTATTGAGTTTTATTTGTTTAAAGCATATATGAAAACTGTTGAAATATTCAAAAATTTTAGAGAAACTAATTTGAAATCGATGAAAAAAACTTTTAAAATGATTTGCTATATTTATGTCATTGGAAGTTTTCTTTTATTTTTTATCATGCTGTATTTTGTATATTCAAGTAGAACTGTTTTTAATTCATTTTTAAATTTTATTGGGATTATTCCTGTAAAATATTTAATGGAAGATGATACTTTGTATAAAGATGTTTTAAAACTTGAATCTTCCATATTCTAACTTTTTAATTAGATTTATGCAAAATAAATAATTCTAAATATTTACAAAAATTTTATTTTTTTTGGTTTTATTTTATTGTAATATTTTTTAATGATACAATATTTATACTTTAATTTTTAAGTCTTTTTTCATCTATTATTTTTTTAATTAAAATTTAAATAAAAAAAAATGTATTTACTTTTATCTAGAAATAATCCATATCTTGAAGAATTAAATAAAAATCCACAAGGACAAGCATTACATAAGGATTTTGATGGAATGGAAATAGATTTAAAAAATCGATTTAAATCTAAAGAATTAAACATGAAAGATAAATATAATTTATCAAATTTAACAAGTGAAAACTTTTCAGAAGAAGGAGATACATCACATACAAGTTCTTTAAGTTTTATTTCTTCAAAATTAAAAACTAGTCAAATAGGTGATATTGATTTAAAAGGAGTTAAAACAAAACAAAAAACAATTAAATTATTGAAAAAATATATTCATATTCTTGATATTATATCATCAATAATAATAATTGTTTCAGAACTTTTTTGTCAAATTGAAAATGAAAATTATTCAGAATCAAATATGTATAAAAGAGTAATAGGTTCAATAATTATTAACAATCTTTATAAAAATCCAGATATAACTTGGAAACAAATTTTTTCAGAAGATAATGTTAATTTAACTTTAAATTTAGAAGATAAAGGTAATTTATTACCAACAATATTAACTCATTATATGAATAATAATTTTTCATATTCTTCAATTAAAAATATTGATATATTAAATGCATATTTTATTGATGAAAAAACTTATGATTTTTTAGATTCTTTAAGAGATTATAAAAAAATAAAAATTTCTTTGAAAATACAAGAAAATGAAAATTTATTCAGATATATTATTTTATCATTAACTTTATGTGGAGGATTATTTTTAGTTGGTGCAAGATATTTATCTTTTTATAGAGAATATAAAATAATAAAAGAATCAGGAACTCCATTTTATAAAAGTAGATTTTGTTTATATTTATTTATAGAAGGTTTATTGTTATTAATTTTTCAATATCCAACATTAAATAATATTCTTATTTTTAGTCAATTAGATTGTGTTTTAGTTTTACCTTTTTCTTCCCTTTTAAGTGCTTTTTCTACTTATAGATTTTTATATGTTTTTCAATTTATAAATGCTTTGTCAATTTGGGATTCAATAATATGTGAACAAATTTTAGACAAATTTTATTTATCAACAAATTTATTATTTACTATGAAAGCGTATCAAAAAAATAATCCTTTTATTTCTTTACTTTTTTTATTTATTTTATCTTGTGTTTCCTTTGCTTTATGTATTAGAATTTTTGAACTTCATTATTGGGAAAGCCAAAAAATAAAATTACAAAATTGGCATTATAGATGGAATGCAATTTGGTGTGTTTTTGTTTCAATGACTACTGTTGGTTATGGAGATTTTTTCCCTAAAACTCATTTTGGAAGACTTTTAATTATTTTTGCTTGTATTGTTGGAATATATTTTGTAAGTATGATGATGATTTTTTTAACTCAAAAAAGTATTTTAACAGAAAATGAACAAAAAGCTTATAAATTAATTACAAGGTTAAAAATAAGAAATCAATTAAAAGATATTCATTCAAATATTATTTTTCATGGATTAAAAATGATTTGTATTAGTCGACAGTATAAAAAAAATATTATTAAAGAAAAAGAATATGAAATAGCATTCAATTATGAAAAAAGATGTATTATTTCTGTTATTGATGAAAATAAAATTTTATCAGAAAAAATTAAATCTTTTGATATTATACCAACCAAAGATCAATTATTTGATATTGCAGAAAGAATTGATTTAGTTATAAGAGAAATCAAAAGTGAAGTTAATATTTTACAAAAAATGAATACTAGTTTTTTAGGATACACTGATACTCAAGTTATAATGATTAAATATTTAAAAAAATGTATTCAAAATACAAAATTAATGTTTGATTTAATTGAAAAGAAGCCAAAAGCTTTTGGGGAATTAGCAAATGTAAATAAGAATTTAGTAATGGAAACAATGAATAAAATATATAAAGAACATTCAAAAGAATGTGAAAATATGGAAAATATGAATCTAAATAAAAATTTAAAAATAGAAAAATTATTTGAAGACCAAAATTCAAAAAATAATTTATCAAGCACAAATTATGATGAATATTTTGCAAATGAATTACAAAAATATCAAGTTTCCCAAGATGAATTTAAAGAATATTTTCATCCTTTATTTTTTGACACAACAGAACAAGCTTCTAAAGCTTTAAAAAATAATGCTCTAAAAACTTTAAAAACTATTAAACAAATGAAAGAAATGAAAAAAAAAATTGATTCTGTAATTATGCAAAGAAGAAATGCTGATAATAATTCAATGACTGAACAACAAATTGAAGATGAATAGAATAAATTCTTTTCATAAAATAACATTTTTAATAAGATTGTTTAATTTTAACAAGTAAAATTATAGAATATTTTTCAGAGGGGTAAAAAAATAAAAGAAGGAGAAACAAGAAATATATTATATAAGTAAAATCAGGTATAATCGATATAACTATAAATAATAAATATATAAGAATATTAAATAAAAAAAAATATTTTGTAGAAAGAGCTCTTTTATTTAATGAAGTTACTTCAGCAACAATAATATTAAAAGAATTATTTTCACTATTTTATCTAAGTCAAAATGTTTTATGAGTACAATAGAATTTGAATTATCTTGACTATCAAAATGATATAAATAAAGTTCCTCAATTTTGAAGATAATTATTTTCTATTGATGATATTTTGCTATACTGATTATATGAAATTCAGTTTTATCAAATTCCAATTCCCTAAATATCTATTTGTAAAGTTTCAATTTGAGAAGTTGAATCATTAAATTCTCATTAATGAAGAGATATTTCTTAAAAATACTTTTTTTATACTTGTCTTCCCAATTCTTTGTGTTCCCATTAAAGCAATTTCCATTATGATTAATAATTAATTTATTTTTTTTTTTATTGTATATTTTTCTCAATCAATTTCATTTTAAAATTTGTTTAAAAAATTGTTAATTATAAAAAAAAAAATATTATATTATTTATTTAAATCAGCTTTAAGAACTTCTTCTCTATACATTTCATCGACAAAAGAATCAACTTCTTTTAAACATTTATCACATTCTTCATTACAAATTTGACTTGTTAATTCTTTTACAACTTCATCATAAATACCAAAAATATTAGGATAATAAAATGATCCTTTCATGAGCATATAATCTTTAAAATCTTTTGAATACCTTTCAGCATTTAAAATCGTTTTTGGGTGATTAGTGGCAATATATGTTTTTGGTTTTTCAGTGGAAATTAAAAACTCTTCTCCATTACTTAAATTATTTTTTTCTTTATAATTTTCATCGAATGGATTTAAAATTTCAACATTTGAAATTTGAATGTTGTCATTATCATTTAATTTATTTATATTTTGAGTATTATTTAAATTACTATTTGTACTTAGCTTATTTGTGACAGATTCATATGGAGCTAAGGGATTTTTACCTGATAATTTTGATAAAACTTCTTTTTCAATATTTTCCATTTCTTTAACATTCCTATAATATTCTTGTAAGAAAAGTGTAAAATTATTTCTCTCTTCTTTTTTATTTTTTTGCTCTTCTATAAATTGCAATTCAAATACCATTTCAATTAATAAATCATTAATTATTTCTTCTCCAATTTCTTTTGAATGTAATTGTAAAACTTGACCAGCACTTTTAGAAGCCATTTTAATTAAAGGATGAGAATTACTACTTAAATTATCTAAAACATTTTCATTATTGATTTTATTTATTGTTTCATTAACTTTATTAACTAATTGGGGAATTCCTTTATTGTATTTATCTATTTGATTATTTAAATTTGCTATAATTTCAAATTTATTCATATTATCCATTTTTTTAAAATCATCATTAGAAAAAACTTCATTTACAATAGAATTTTCAACATTAGATTGAGGACTAATTATATAATTACTATTATAATTTTGAATATTAATTGTTTTATATCGTTGAGGATAATTTTGTTGATTATTATTAATATTATCTACAGAAATAAATTTATTTGTATTTGTAGGAGATTTACTTCGAAATTTATTATTAATAATATTATTCTTTTTAATACTTAAATTTTGATAAATTCTATTAAAATCTTTATCAATTATTTTTTTTGCACTTTTTGCCATTCTTTTTGCATTTTGATGATATAAATCTTCTGTAGTTTGTTTAGCAGCTCTATTCATTACAGTTTTTGCTCTTTGCTTTAATTTATCCATTTGTCTTCTAAATTTCCCTCCTGCAGGATATGCTTTATTATATCTATTTAATCTTCTATTATTTCTTGTATTATTATATATTCTTAAAGCACTTCTACTTCTTTTATTTAATGTTATTGGTTTCCCAATTTGTTTTGATATTTGTAAATCTTCGTATTCTTTTACTTTTTGTAAATATTTCATATTTGTATTTTGTCTTTGTTCTCTCTCATATTCTATTTGAGATTCTAAACTTTTTATAATATCTTCATATTTTGAAAAATTAAAATCTAAATTTATTGCATTGTAGTTTATTTTTGGCTTTGGAATATTTAACATTTTAATTAGATCTTCTTTGTTTGCTTTTGAATATTTATTTGGATAATTCATCTTTTTATGAAGTTCATAATCATTTTTCCTATTTTCATTGTCTTCAATAGCGTCTAAATAATTTTGATACATTTGTAAATTTTTCATTTTTTTCCCATATTTTAAATCATATTCTTTAATTTTCCTTAATTTATCCAATTGTTGTTTTTTTGTTCTTGTCGGTTCATCTAATTCATTTAATTTTAAATTAGGATCAAATAATCCTTTTGTATTTGTATTTGTGCTTAAATCAAATCCTCCTTTAATATTATTATTTTTATAATTATTATTTAAAATACTAGTTTGATATTTTTTCTTGTTTTTTTCAATTGGGTTTTTCTTTTTTAAATTTTTACCTGGTCTCCATATTTTTTCTTTTTTAACACCTTTATTTTTCATCATTTTTTTCATTTCTTTTTTCATTTGATTTCTTTCAACTTGAGGATTATAAAATAAAGGATTTGCTTTTTCAACTATATATACTGGCTCATTTCTTTGATTAATAAAATTTAATTGCTCACTATATGGAAGATTATTTTCTTTTTGCTTTGTTTCATTATTTACTAATGTTTGAATTTTTTCTGGATGAATGTCATTTATATAATTTTCTTCTGGTTTAGGTTTATGAATATTATTTATGAAATAATTATCATCTTTTGTTTCTTTTGCAAATTCCAATTGTTCATTGTACATTTTTTTCTTTTATTAAATATTAATGATTATTATAAAAATAAAATATATATTAAACCAAATATTTAATAAAAATTATATTATTTTAAATATTTTCAAACAAAAAAATAATAATTGTTTATATAAAACAAAAAAAAAAAAAAACATTTTTATTTTTTTTTTTCTTTTTCATCTTTTTCTTTCAATTCTTTAAACTTTTTCTTATTTTCATTTAAATTATCAATACAAAATTGTAATCCTGGAAAAATTTCATTGATAGTAGAAAAAAAGTGACTAACTACTCCTTCAATAAAACCTAACTGTCCTTGAGGAATAGTAGTTGTATCTCTATCACATAAAAATGAAACAGGAAGTCCTAATTCTTTTTCTTTATCACCTTGTAAATAAAATTCATTCATAACTCTTTCAGCCCAAATAGAATAAATTTCAAAAGGTTTAGTTGGATTAGATATATCTGCCATGTGAATTAATGTGTCCATAAAATTTTGTTGCATTTCACTTTTTTTTAATCCTTCTAAATTTTCAAAAATTTTATGTGCATTTTTTCCTTTTGATATTGAATTTTTATCAATACACATTTTTAAAAAGGAAAATTGATCTGCATGATGAACCATATCTGTTGATAATACACATTGAATTATTTTTTTTCTCATTAAAGAACTTTCTGTTTTATCTAAATCAGAAAAAATATTATATTCAACATGAGAATTAATTAAATTAAAAGTTTCAGCCACATGAAAATTTTCTAAAACACTTTTATCATTATATCTAACAGCAATTGGATCATTATTATTAATTAAAAAATTATTAGTAACCCCAGGATGTTTAAAATCATGAACTATACAAGAAATAAATAATGCACATAAATTATATATATCTAAATTAATTAAATCATTCATTTTTCCTTGATTTAAAAATACCATACAAGTTTGAGTTATATCTCCAGCATGTAAATCATTATGATAAGGATTTTTTCTTATATATCCTCTTGTTACTGCTTTTATAAAATTTTCAAATATTGGATATTTAATTAAAGTATAAAATCCATATGTATTAAATATATAATAACCTATTAATCCTAAAGTATTGTCTTTTCCTATTTTTTCATCTAATTTAAATATTGAAAAATTTGAATCTTCTATATTTTCTAATAATTCTTCTGGTATATCTAAAAAATTATGATCTATTGAAATGTTTGGATTAATTGAAGATATTAATGTTTTTGAAGATAAATTTGTCATTCTTGTTCCTTTTCTTTCACTTTCATTTTTTAATATATTTTTTATTTCATTAATATCTCTAACATCTCTTCTTTTAGAATAAGAAGATGGTAATAAATCTTCTTGTTCTTTAGCAATATCTTTTAATTTTATAGTAGAATATTCTTCTAACCAAGTAACAGCATATTTCATGTCTTTACTTTCATTTTTTAATTCATTAATTTTAGATAAAGTTAATTCATCAGATTTAAATAATAAAGAATCCATTAATTCATTTTTTAACCAATCCATTGCTTTAACATATGCATTTTTTTTTTCCATTATAAAATGATTTCTAACTAAAGTTACAATTTCATTAATTAATTTTTGGCGAGTAAACAAAGCATTTGATGCTACTTTACTACGAAATGATGAAGGAGATTTTATTTCATCTTCTGGGTTTGAAGGAGGATGAAAAATTGATTGTTGAGAATTAAATAATTCTTCAAATTCATCTTTATTGAAAATTTCTATTTATTATTTGAATTAAATAATTTTATTTCTACCTTTTAAATTAATAGAATTATCATCTTCTTGATAATGATGAACTTGTCTTGCCAATGCAATGAATTTATTTTCCATTTTGATTTTTTATAATATAATAATATATTTCTAATAAAATTATTTTTTTAAAATTTATTTTTTTTTTGAAATTAAAATTAACAAAAAAAAATTAAGAAATAATATTTAATTACATGTATTCAATCACAGATCCTAATCTTCCAGAATTACCTTCAAAATTATTTCATAATTTAACTGTTATTCAACCATTAAAAGGAGATGATAATCAAATTCCTTTATTTGATGATATGGAAATAAAAAACAAAGCGATAAGTAGAAGCAAATCAAATGAAAATTTCAAAGAAGAAATAAACACCTCAAGTTTAAATAAATTTAATAACATTATTCTTGAAAATGAAATACCAATGAATAATGAAGAGCCTATGAAAATAATAGAAAAAAAATATAAATTAAAATCAAATTCAAATGACATAATAAAAATTCCAGAAAATTATTCAACAGATGACGAAGATGAATATAAATTAGTTTCAATATTAAATGAGCCATTAGATGATAATTGGAAATTAGCAATAGATGATAAGAAAAATAATATAAAAGTATATAAAAAAGAAGTATCTTATACTCAAGCACTTCTTTTGAAAACATTTGCTGAAATACCATATTCACTAAAAACAATAATGGATCTTTTAGAAGATTTTGATTTTAGAATGAAATGGGATAAAACATTTCAAAAAATAATAATGGTAGAAAATTTACCAAAAAAAGAAAATGAAGAATACACAAGTTTCATTCAATATTCATATATGAAATTTCCTGCATTTATGACAGATAGAGATTTCTTACAAATAAATAAAACTTGGAAAAATTATTTAGGAGATAATAAATCTGTTTTATCACATAATAAAAGCACTACTCATGAAAAATATCCTGAAAAATCAAATCCTATAAGAGCAGAAATGATTATTGGAGGTTTTTATTTTAAAGAAATTAATGATAATTTAACTAAAATTTATCTTATAAATAATGCTGATGTTAAGGTCACTACTGGAATTAGTATGGTTAATAAAAAAGCCCCTGAAAGTCCTCAAAATTTCATTATTTGCTTAAAAAATGGATGTGATTTATGGGTTAAAGGAAAAAGATAAATTAAATGTTTTAATTCTTTTTTTTTAAAAAAAAACAAATAACATTTTTTTTATTTAATTATCTTATATAAAAAAATATTTAATATAAAGTAAATAATAAATTCATGAAAAATAAAAATTCATTTTTTAATTTATATTTATTAAGAAAAAGAAATCCAATTATCAGGTTAGTGATGGTGGGTGGGAAGGCGAATAGGTGCTAAGATATAGTTTATAAAGTAACAATAAAATAAATTATAAAATATCCATTATATAAATTAAAGAAAAAAAATTATTTTTTAAATGGAATAATGATATTCACATCAACAAATAACAGAATATTATGCAATATAAAGAATCTTTATTTAACATAATTAATAATTCTCTAAGTTTAATAATATAATATTCAGAATGCTGTTATTTTGGAAAAAAATTCAGAATTCAAAGAAACATTTATGAATATGAAATATTAAATATGATAATTAAAAAATTAAAAGGATTAAAAAGTTTATATGATTCCAATAAATAATTGAGTGATTTATCACTTTCTTCAAATAAATGGATAAAAAATTTTTCTTCATTATAAAAATTAATTATTGTGGATTTTACATCATAAAATAAAAGATTTTTTCAAAAAATGTAATTTGTCCTTTTTTAAATCCCTTTAATTAGTTAAAAATAATGAAATTTTCTTTTTTTAATAAAATAAATAAAATAATTAATATATCTGTTTCGGGGAGAAAGAATTTTTTTTTGTTTCTGCTAAAATAATTAATTTATTTTATAACTGGAGTGTAATAAACAATTGAAAAAAAAAATAAAAAAATTATTTAATGACAAAAATCAATATATAAATATTCAAAAAAAGGATTTTTAAAAATAAAACATAAATCAATTATTTGTGGAAAAAAAGATTTTTTATTAATTAAAATTAAATTTTACATTAAATTTAAATATTTTAATCACCTAAAATAGAGAAATAATTTACATTGGAATTACTTGTTTTTTTTCTAGAAGTTAAATTACTTTTATTCATATAACTAAAAATATTCATTTGATTTTGTTTATTTAAATTAGGAAACTTTGGATTAATAAAATTATTTTTATGAAATAAATTTTTATCTTCAATTTTTTTGATTTTAATATTACTATTATTACAAGAAGAATTATTTTGACTTTTATTAATACTAGTAGAATTTTTAGAAAGAAAATCAATATATTCTCTATTAATTATTTCATTTCTTGTGTTGTTTAAACTATCATTCTTTTTATTTTTAAAATTATTTTTTGATTTTATTTTTTTTAAAAGATAAGCTTTCATTGAATGCGAATTTCTTAATGATTTATTTATATTATTTTTTGTTGTATTTGGTATCATTTTTGTTGTATTATTTGTTGAATAATTATAATTTGAATTTTTTGATTGTTGATTATTATTATTATTTGTTATATTTATATTAATATTTGAAAAAAGATTTAATTCTTTTTCTTTTTCTATTAATTTATTTTTTAAATTTTCTAATTCATTTTTTAATATCTCTATTTCTTTTTCTTTATCAAAAATTATATTTTCTATTTTATCATTCATTTCCTTTTTTTCTTTAATTTCATTTTTCAAATTAGTATTTTCTTTTCTTAAATTAACAATTTCATCATCTTTTTTATTATTATTTACAATTCTTCTATCTTCGTATTTTAATTTTGATTTCATTTCTTCATATTCATCTTCCATATCCATATATTCACTTAATTTATTTTCCATTGCTTCTTTATTTAATTTTCCTTTAAAATATAATTTTACTAAATACCTTTCTTTTTGTTCTAATTTATTTATTGCTTTTTCATATTTTTGTAATTCATTTTCTTTTAAATTGTTTAATTTTTTGAAATCTTCTTTTTTTTGCTTTTCTCTTACTTCATGTATTTTTTTTTCTATTAATATTCTAAGTGAATCTTTTATATAATGTATTAATTGAGACATTTGAATTGATTCTATGTTTTCTTGAAACTCTTCTTCTTCTATTTCAATTTTACAACCTTTTATTTCACTAATTATTTCATAAAACAAAGCATATAAATTTTCTTTTGATTTCATTTTTGAATATTTTGATACTTCATTCATCAAAAAATTAAAATTTAAATTAATTCCTCTATTTATTTAATTAAAAAATTAAATAAAAAAAAGATGGTAAAAACAATATTATTCATTAAATAAAAACTTTATTTTTATTTATTTCATTTATAGAATCTTTAGATTCAAAACAAATTAAATTTGATATTCTAGAATTAATCATTTTTTCTTATTCTAAAAATAAATTATCTTAATTATAATTAACATAATTCAATCCAAATTATTGTTTAAATCATTTTTATGATTTTATTTTAATATATATAAAAATATGATCTAATAATCTAATGAAATTAAAGTTTTTATTTAAAAATATATTATGCAATTAAAATCATAAATAATATTTTATATAAATTATTTAAATGATTTATTTATGATTAGATTTATAATTATAATTATTATCATAAGGTAATTTTCCTTTTTATTTTAAATCTTTTTTTATATTTTTTAAAATGAAAATTATGATTGAATTGAGGATAAAAAAACTAATTTATTGCTAATTCTTTCTAAAAAACGCTTTATAAATCATAATATATTTAATATCTTTGTCAATATATGAAAGCTCATTTTGAATAATATAATTTCAATGAGATATAAATAAAATCACAAATAATCTTATTTTCAAAAATTTTTTTTTCATCACAATACTTTCAACAAAATTGAAACTGTATTTTATGTTTACTGTAAAAAGAAGAATCTATTATTTTATTAGAATAAATAACATAATTTAACAATCAAATTGTTTGAATTACATAATTACCAAATTACTAGGTTATTAAATTTTTTCATAATCTTTCATTATATAAATAATTAGCTTATCTTTTTTTTCCTTCAATTGATTCTAAAAAATTTTGTAGAAAACAAAGTGCTCATGACTATACATAGATGAAGAAGAGAAATTTACAATTTTAATGTTGCCACAAACTTTTGGATTATGAATCCATTTAATTCTTTTAATAATAATATAAAATTTTGTTAATAATATTAAAAAATAATTTGTTAAATCAGTTGAGAAAGAAATGAAATTAATTACTCTTTTTCCATGGGAATACAAAATATATGATTTTATATTAAAGTAATTATATCTTTTATTTGTTTTTCATTTGAGTGAGAAAATTCTTTTTGAATAAAATAATTTTCAAAAGATGTTGATTTTGGTTTTTATTTTATTCTCATTTCTAACTTTATCTTATAAATTTCTTCTCAATTATTATCTGAAAATTTATTGTTATTTCTTTTTCATATATTTTTATCAATATTATTATATTATTAATCTTTGCGAATTTGTTGTAATTTTTTAAATTGTCTTAATTTTATTACTCCATTCTCTGTAAATGTTTTTATTTTTTTTGTTTTAACAGCATTTATTTAATAATTTATTTCTTGAAATATTTTTTTTTCTTTATTTTCTTATATTTATTATCTTATAAAAATTTTATAAACTATTTGATAGTTGGTAAAAATCTTTTGTTCTTGAAAATTCTAATATTTTCTTGAGATAATTGTTTTTTTCTTTTTATATATTTTATTATTTTATTTAAAAAATATCACAATTTATGAATTTAGGAATATTTAATATATTTATTAATTTAAAATTATTAATTTTATTATTCAAAGGTGACTCTTATTTTGATCAATGGAATTATTTTGATTTGGAAATTGATATTGTGTTTGACTGTGTGAAATGTTCTTAATTTGTTGAGCTCCAAAAGAAAATTCATCTTTACCATAAGGATTATAATCATGATAATTATCATTTTGATGTTGTTGTTTATTTTTCAAATAATCTTGATAAGTAAATTTCATATTACTACTTTGATTATTATTGTAATTATTATTCATATTATTAATACTTTGCTCACTATTTTTATTCCTAATATAACTACTATAATTATAATTATTACTATTATTAGGTTGATTATTAATATTATAAGGATTAGAAGCAACAGATGAATTAGTATAACCATTATTTTGGTTATTACTTGTGTTCATTTTATTTTGATTTATATTTTTTTGATAATCCTGATAAGAATATTTAGGTTTATTCTTAACTTGAGGTAACATATTAACATTAACTCCTTGTAATAATTTAGCAGCTCTAATATGTTTAGTAGGATCATAATTAATAGGAGTTTTTTGGAATCCTCTATCTAAACCAAAAAATTTTTGATTGCTTCCATCAAATTTTTGAAAGAAAGAAGAACAAGAATCAAAAAATTTTTTTTCGGCATTTACCATAGCACAAATTAATGGATTTAACATTTGATATCTCATATCTAATAAATCTTGAATTCTTCTATAAGTATAATTAGATAAACTAATAAAATCACTTGCAGCTTTTTTATATTTACCATCATTTCTATTAAATTTAGCAATATCTTTTTCATCTTCTTTAATGTTTTTTGCTAATTTCTCATTTCTTTCTTTAACTAATTTTTCCATTTTTTCATCATAATGATCATAAACTTTTCTTGCCTCCTCTCTTTTTTGTAAACCATTTTGGACATCATTAAATATTTTATCCCATTCTACATTTTTAATTTGAATATTTTTTAAAGTTTCACTACATACATTATAAGCGTTTTCGACTTTTTTATGAGTTTCTGCTAAATCTGCTATGAAAGGATAATAAACTGAATTTTTTGAATATGATTTTGTTAAATTATTATACACATTCTGACAAAAATTTCTTAATCCTTGTGTTTGATTTGAAAAATTTTTCACAGTCTTATTAATTATTCCCATTGATTCAATTGCTTCTTTTAATTCTTTTTGCTTTTCTTCAAATTCAGTGTCTACTGTTCGGGGACCATTAAAAAGCTCATATATTGATTGTGTTGTTTGAGACCAAAAATTTGGCATTTTACTTTTTATTTATTTTTTTTTTTTGATCCCTTTATTAGATTTTTTTATTTTTTTTTCTTTGTAAGTTTGTAAATGTTTATATTTTTGTTTTAATTAAACAATTTAAATATTTACATAAATGTTTCAAATGAATAAAACTTTGAATCAACTTATCAATTATAAAAATAAAAAGAAATGTAAAAGTAAAAATAAATCTACGATAATAGAAAGGTTTCTTATACAAAATCAAAAGTATCCAATGAAATTAACTTTGTTGAATGATTATCAGAATGTAATAAGAAACTCAAATTCAAAAAATAAAAAGAAAAATAATTCAAAAAATTCTTTTTCTCAAAAAAACAAATCTTTTTCAAAAGAAAAATCTCCACAATTAAAACAAAATAAATTAGAATTAACCCATACAAAAAATGTGAAAAGTATAAATAGTTTACCAAATAAATTAAAATTAGATTTATTATTAAAAAAAGCGACTCCCCAAAATAAAATAATTCACAAAAGAGAAAATAAATTAAATTTAAAAGAATATAAGCAAATAATAATGAATAGAAGTAATTCTATATCAAATTTAGAGCAAACCATAACAACAACTTCAACTACAATGACAAGTAAAAGAAAAAAAACTACATCAAAGAATATAAATATTAAAACATTAAATTTAAATAATATATTAAAGAAACAAAAGAAAAAAAACGAAAGTAAAAACTTAATTTTTGAATCATATAATTCAACAGATTATAATAATAATAAAGTATTTCAAACAGAAAACAATGAAAATAAAAATATAATAAAAAATAATAATAACAATAATATAAATACTAATAATAAAAATATAAATAATGAATTTGATTTAATTTCAAATGATTCTGTTTTTTTTAATAGTAAACAAACTTCAAATACAGTAACAAATAATAATAGTAAAGAAAAAAACAATAATAATGGTTTTAATGAAAGTGAACAACAAACTATTACATTAACTTATACTGAAGATGATAATAATGATATTAATTTTAAAAATTATCCTTATGAATTTTCAAGACAAAAAAAAAATCATGATAATAATATTATTATTCAAAATGAAGACTTTTTAACTTTTTATCAACAAATGAATAAAAAATTATTTGGTGAAAAATAACTAGTGTTAATTTCAACATAAATAAATGATAAATATTTTTTTATAAATATAAAATATATATTTTTCAAAATTGATTTTTTGAGATTAAATATATAAACATCTTATTTAATAAAATTTAGATATTGTTCATAATATCTTTGATTAACTATTCATGTTTTATAAATTGTTTTTATTTTTATTTTTTATTGAACAAAGTTATTAATAAGAAATCCTTGGTTTTTATTAATTTTGTTGAAATTTTTTATTTCTTGATTTGTTGAATTTTGATTTAAAGATAATGAAGATCTTCTGATTATTTTTTTTATTCTTTTTCAATTATATTTATAACATTTAAATTTATAGAAATTATTTTCTATATTAAAAAAAAAATCTAAGATAATTATAATAAATTTAATTTTGATAATAATCATTAATCATAGCCTTGCAATCATCCCTTAAATTTTTATTTCTTTAATCTTTTTTTTCTATTATCCTTTTTCTCTATTTATTGTAATAAATATTATAAAGATATATAAAAAATAATAATTAAAATTCGATATTCATATTAATAAAGAAAAAAATTAATTCGAGGCTACTTTAATTATAATCTATTATTTATATCAATTAATACATTAATGAATCAAATAATAATATAATTCAAATTATTAAAAATTATCCTTCTTCAGAAAATTTCAAATAATTACTTAATAAACTTTTAGTTCTTTCTTTTAACTTTTCCAATTCATAAACAATAAAATTTCCATTACTACAATTACTAAGATTAAAATTATTATTTTGACTATTATTAGAATTACATGTTTGAAATTGAGATAAAGATCTTTTATCTTTTTCACTTCTTCTTCCAGAATTAAAATTATTTGAAGTATATAAAAAAGAATTACTTTTTATCATACTATTTTTTCTTGAATTATTTTTTAAATTTTTTATTTCTATATCTTTTATTTCTTTCGCTGATTCACTATATAAATTATTTGAAATATAATTTTTATTTCCTTTAATATAATTATTATAATTACTTGTATTTATTATTAAATTTTTTGATGATAAAATATTTTTTGAACTATTTTTTTTTGAATTTGATTTTGATTCACTTTTTTTTAACATTAAATTCTTAAAAAATTGTCTCACATTCTTTGATATTAAATTTGAAGCTTTTAATTTTTGAATTTTATCTAAATCTTTATTTTTTCTTTTTTTAAAATTTGAATTTTCAAATTCTTCAATAGAATTATTTTTTTTTTTCATTTGTTGAATTTTATTTATTTGTTCTTTTATTTCTGATAATTCTTTTTCTAAAGAATAAATTAAATAATTTTTCTTATTAATTATTTCTTCATAAACATGTTTTTTATTTTCATTTTTTTTCTCTGAAAAATTATTATTTATAATCTCACTTTTAATATTTAATCTAATATTAATTTGATTATTTTCTTTGTGAGGAGCAGTTGAATAGTTAAAAACATTATAATTTCTCTTTTCTTTATTAGTATTTTTTTTCTCTTTGTTTAAACTATCTTTTCTAAATGGAAGGCGGCTTGTTTGGTTTTTAAAATTTTTATTATTTTCATTTTTTATTGATAAATTGAAATTATACTTTTTTGAATTTGGAGATTCATAATCATTTTTTCTTAATGATAAACTATTTATCAATTCTAATTGTTTTAATATATTCTTATTTTTCTTTTTAATATTTTGAAAAGATTTTGTATGTCTCATTTTTATAAAAAAAAATTAATCTTAAATTTAAATTTTAAAAATAAAAATATAATCAAATAAAGCAAAAAATATTGTAATAATAGACAAATTAACACTTATAATAAATTCTCCTTTAAAAAACTTTTTGAGCCCCCTTTGAATAAGATGAATACATTTATATAATCTTTTTATTTTCATTATTAATTTTTTTTTCTAAAAATGTTAAAAATTAAGTTTATTTTAAACCATTATTATTCTATACCAATTTTTTTTTGGAAGGAATTTTATAATTTATTCTTTAATTAAGAACATAATTTAAATATTGAAAGTATAAATAAATGAATGAAAAAATATTATATTTCAAAACATTAAATCATAGTTTTTATTTTTACTTATTTTTTTTTTTATATAAGATATGAATTTCTACTTTTATTTTTAAAAGAAAATGGATATGAACAACTAATATTGAAAGATATTGTCAAATTTTTTCTTCAATAATTAATATATATTTTACTGGAGGATATTTTTTAAATATATCTACTTAATTTTTATACATTATCATTCAAATAATAATTGTTGTTTATTTAAATTATTTTGTCAAAAAAAAATTAATAATTTATAATTTTTTAATATTTATTTAAAATTAAATTATATTTATTTCAATTTATTAATTTTTCTTTGATTATATAAAAGAATTAATTGACTTAATAAAGAAAAAGTGAAACATAATTCAAAGATTTTTTAATAAATATATATATTGAAAAAATTAAATATTGTTATATTAAAAATATATTATATAATATAAATTAATTAAAATTATTAATTATATTGTATAATTTAATTTTTCTAAATTCTCAACGCCATTTATATTTAAGTTTAATTCTTGAAATTTTGTAATATATTTATTATATTCAAATATATCTTCAATACTAATATCATTATCATTGATATTTTCTTTTTCATTATTTTTCTGAAAGAATTGTTTTAATTCTTCTAATTTTATTTTATCAAATTTTGAAGTTTTATTTGATAATATATTTTTACTTATTTCTATTGAATTTATTATTTTATTATAAATTGGTTCAGATAATTTATGTTCTAAATTATGATTATTTATATTTTTTTTAATGAAATTATGAAAATCTCCTTCAAGTAAATTAACATTTAAAATATCATTTATTTCTTTTCCATTTGGTAATTTAATTTTAAGAATTAAATGACTAAATGGAAATATAAATTCTTGTTTTTGAATATTTTGATTAATATCTTTATTTTTAAAAGGATTATTTTGAGGAAAAAAAGAACAATTATTCATAGGAATATTTTTATCGGAATTAAGTTTTCTTAAAGGTAATTTCTTGTTATTATTCCTTTTATTATTAATATTTTGATTAAAAATATCATTACTGAAATTATTCAAATTTAAATTGATATTATTATTCATATTATTATTCATATTATTTTTAATTCCTTTATTCTTCCCAATAATATTATTTTTCTTTTTATTTTCCTGATGTTCAATATTAATATTTTGACTTTGATTCATATTATTCATATTAAAATTATTATTATAATTAAATATTTGATTTTGTTCTAAATTAACTGTAAAAGGAAACATATTAATATTAATTGGAATAGAATTAGGAAAATACATTTGTTCATTAATATAAGATATTTGATTATTGAAATTATTTAAAAAATTATCATTTGAATAATGTAAATGAGGTAAATTTGAATAATTAAAATCTGAATTAAGTGACATTGATAAAGTTTGATTTGTTGAATTTTCTGTATTTAATGTTCTAGCTTCTTCAATTTGATTATCTTTAGTTTTTCCACTTGGTATTTGAATCGTTGATGTTGTCATTGTTAAATTATTATTATTGTTATTTGGTTTTATTTTATTGTTAAATTGCTTTTTATTATTAAAATTTCTAAATTGATTTTGATTTATAATTTGATTAAAATTATTATTATTAGGATTATTATTATTTACATAATTTATATTTTCAGGAGAAAAAAAATTAAACTTTTCTAAATTTTTTTGTTGAATTTGTTCATTAATATTAATGTTTGTAGTATTTGAATTATTATTATAATTGTTAATAATATTATTAGTTGTATTATTATTATTCATATTATTATTATTCATATTATTATTCATATTATTATTATTATTATATGTATTATTGTTATTTGGATTATGATAAGAAAAATTTTTTTTTGAATTAATTTGATTAAAATTTTGATTTATTTTTTTGTGTTTTCTTCTCACTTCTTGTACATTCTGATTATTTCCTTCCTGAATATAATCTGTATTATTTTCCGAATAAGTTTCATTATTTTCATAATAATTTAAATTATTTTCTCTTTTTTTTTTCTTATTTTTTTTATATACTCCATTTTCATTATTTCTTCCTTTTTCATTAAAATCATTTTTTTTCCCATATTTTCTATAAGATTGATATTCAAAATCTTTTTCATTATCTTTATATTTATAATAATTTTTTTTATTTCCTTTAATCATAATTTCATTATTTATATTTTGTTCCATTGAATTTCCTTTATATTCCCATTCTCTTTCATTATTCATTTTTTTATTACACTTGAAAAAAAAATAAAATTATATATTTTTAAAAATAAATAAATTAATTTTTGAAAATTAAAACAAAATTTATATTGATTATAAATTAAAAAAAAATATTATTTAATCATAATTTTCACTTGATTCGTTACTTTCTATTTCTTCGTAAAATATATTTTCATCTTCTCTTTCTAATCTTTTTCTTTCTTTAGTATATCTTTCTATTTCTTTCATTTTTTTTTCTCTTTCTTCAGATTCTTTTTTTAATTTTTCAATTAATCTAATTTTTTTATTATGATTTTCTAAAACAGGGAAATAATAAATTTTCTTTAGTTTTTTTTTCTTTTTATTCAAATTCACAACTTCTTCAATTTTATTAATTAAATTTAAATAATCTTCTTTTTGATTTTTTATTTTTTTAATTTCAAAATATTTTTTTGAAATTAAATAAATCATTTCAAAGAATTCATATTCAATAAATTCATTTTCTAAAATTTTTTCAATAAAAATATAATTATTTTCAATATCTTCTTTTATTTTTTCTTCACTAAAATTTACTTTATTTTTAAAAAAATATTGAATTAATTCAATAAAAGAAATTTTATTAGGATATAATTTATTTAATAAAGAACTTTTTTTAATAATATTATAATAAAAAAATCTATAAGAAACAGTTTGATCGATTTGAGAAGGATAATCAGAATATAAATAATAAATATTTTTAAATAGTTTTTGAACAGGAGAATAAAAATTAAAAATAAACTCATTAATTAAATTTCTTTCATAAATTCTATTTTTACTATCTGAATATTGATTATTTTCAAAAGACATTTCTAATTTAGAAATAGAACTTCTTTTCATATTTTTTTTTTTTTGAGGAATAATAAAATCTAAAATATTTTTTAATTTAACACTTAAAGGAATGTTATTATTATTATAATATTTTAAATAAGCCACTCTAACTAAACATTCATTAAAGAATCTAGGTAAAATAATATGATTTTTAAAATGAATTGAATGTTCAGTTTTTTCTTTATAATTTAAATTATCAAAAGTTGAAGGAATACCTTTTTCTCTATGATAATATTTAATAAAACTTTTATATTTATAAAAAAAATTAACTTTTGCTTCATTTAAAATAACTTTCATATAATCATAAATTTTAGAATGTTCTTTTATTTGATCTGGAATTTGATAAGTATTATAAAAGTTATTTTCATTATTAAAATAAAATTTATTAAAATCAGAAATTGATAAATCAAAATTAAAAATTCCATTTTCTCTAAAAAGAACCCAAATGTCTTTAATAGAAATACAAAAAGAAATATCATTTGATTTTGGATTTTCTTCTATAATAAAATTTTGTCCTATATTTGAACCAATAATATTTTTTGAAGGTTTTCTTATTGGATTTTTTTCTAATAATTTTGATGAATTAAAATCATCTACTTCTTTTATTTCTCCTGATGCAATTTTTAATGTTATTAAATATAATCTTTTTATATCAGATAATTGTCTTAATAAAACATTTCTAATTTCTTTTTCATTTTCTTTTATTGTCTCATCTAATAATATTATATCATTTATATCTAAATATGGTTCATATCTATTTAAGCTTTTTGTTTTAGTTTCTTCAGGAATTAAATATTTTTTCTTTATTTCTTTTATATTTTCCTTATATTCATTTAAAATATTATTTTCTGTTTTCTCTGTTTTTTCATTATTTGTTTCATTATTATTTATTTCATAATTTCTATTTGTATTTGTATTAGTATTAGTCAAATTTTTATTTTCACCAAATAAACTTTTTTTCTCAGATTCTTTTGTTTTAATAATTCTTCTTTCAGAATAATTTTTTTTTTCAAATAAACTATTTTTTTTATCAATTCTTATATCAAAAACACTCATTTTTTTATTTGAACCTTTAATAGAATTTAATTGTAATTTCCTTTTTTTATCTTCATCCTTTTCTAATTTAGCTCTTTTTTCTCTTTCTAAATTTAAAATATTTTCTTTCATAACAAGATAATTTTCATATAATTTATCACATAAATCATTATTTAATTGATTATCTAAATCAATCATTTTATCATTTTCAAACCTTCCAAAATATTTTTTCCCATCTTCAAATAAAAAAACTCCAAAACCATTTTTCATATTATTTTCCCATTCTCCTTCATAAACACTTCCATTAGAATAAAAAAAAATTCCAAATCCATTTCTAATTCCATTTAAATATTCTCCAATATATCTATTTCTTAATAATTTGATTTCTCCTTTATTTTCAAAATAAATATGAATACCAAAACCATTTTGTAAATTATTTTTCCAATTTCCAATATATTTTTCTAATAAATTAAACCAAATCATATAACCATTACCATCAATAATATTATTATTAAAATAACCTTCATATAAATTTCCATTATTCCATTTTATTTTACCATAACCATTAATATTTCCATTAATCCAATTTCCTTCATAAATCATATTTTTATTTATCATTTTCCCAATTCCATTTTTTAATCCATTTTTCCAGTTTCCTTCATAAGAAATTTCATTAGAATAATACTTTCCAAAACCATTTCTAAAACCATTTAATAAATTTCCTGAATAAAAAGCTCCTGAAGGAAAAATATATTTTCCTTTTCCTGTTATTTTATTATTATGTATTTCTCCTATATATTTTGTTCCATTTTTAAATATTATTGTACATATTTCATCATTTTTTGTTTCTAATATTCCATTTTCTATTGGACCATTATATTTTATATGATTTATAAAATTTATTTTTCCTTTCCCTGTTAAAGTTTCATACCAAAGTTCACTGTTGCTTTCTTCAATAATTTTCTTTGGAATTTCACTTGTTGTTATTATCTCTTTTAATAATGAATAAGGAAGGTAATTTGTTGATGAGTCTATCTTTAAAGAGTTATTTTTAAGAGGTTCTGATTCTTCTTCATTCATTTAATTTTTTTTTATTGAAAATTTAAATTTATTTTATTTGCTTTTATGTATTTTATTTTTTCTTTTAATTTTAGGTTATTTTATTTTTAATATAGCTTGGATTCTTATATTTGAATAATATTATTTTACTTTGAATCTATATAAACTCAAATTCTTTTTTTTAATGTAAGAATTTAAAAATTTAAATTTTACTAAATTTTTCTTAACATTTTATATTTTAAAATATTTATAAAAAATATTAAGAGGGAATGCATTAGAAGATAATTATTGTTATTTTAAATCAAATTAATGAAAATAAGAAAAAAAATTAAATGATTCAAATTAATTTTCTATATTATTTTAAT
>JAEEGK010008995.1_pt1 | contig 23440 bp, 23 predicted proteins | sample 8958771 | NCBI WGS metagenome assembly JAEEGK01 (sample SAMN16246547, study PRJNA631951) | gut metagenome | biome: gut microbiome; feature: rumen; material: SC-attached | host: Bos | place: Iran: Karaj | collected 2018-10
TTTTCTATGTGTAAAGCTCAGAAATATTGCGATTGTTGTGGAGAGTATATATACAAGAAAAAAAGTGATGGGGAAAATATCATATGGACAATCCGTTTATCTGCTGATTCAAGTTATTCATTTTTATGCAACAGACCCGTTCTTCTACTTAGTGAAGAAAGAATATTATGTAAAACAAGTTGTGGCAAATGGTGCAGAAGAAATGATACACTTTTATTTGAACAATATTCTCCCATATACATAAAAAAAGAGGATACATGCAAAATAACAAATGATTCAATTCATATAAAAATAATTCGTAAATCAAACGGGTTGCCACATAAAAATTACGAATTGAGTTGTTGGTATACGGAGGGGAAAATTGACTATAATTTGAATTGGGAATATTTATCTAAATTAGGAAAATCCAATGGATTTGAATGGGGAGGTGATTGGAAGTTTAAAGATATGCCTCATTTTGAAAATATGCAGGGAAATAGTTTAGAAGAATTAAGAGCGTTGCCCAAAGATAATAATGGATTACCGATTTTAAAACCGTGATATAATGAAACATATATTAGTTTTTTTATTGCTATTATTGCTATCGTGCTCTTCACACTCTAAGCAGGAACAGTTAAGTGTAAATTGCAAGTCAAATTATAGAAGAATAGTAGATGACACAGTAATTATATATGATATTGAAGGTAGTAGTGATGAAGGAGCAGAGGCTAAAGTAAGTTACGTTAATGCGAAAATTTCAAAAAGTATTACGAATATATATTATGGAACAGGAAAGGCTACTATAATTTATGAATTTGCCCCAGATACCATTAAGGTATTGGAAACTTATATTTATTACAAAACAGTATTAGAAAATGTTAAATCTGATAATGATATGCAGTTGGTTTATGAGCATAGATATTTAATAGACTATGAAGGGAATATTATAGGTAAAAGAATTCCAGAAAGAATAGATATTTTCAAGGAATTTAAGGATATTGTACCTTTTGAACTCTAATTATAACCCCTAAATTCAACAACTAAATGCAATAATTTTTATTCATAAAAATACTACCTTTGCAAAATTAAATAAAGTTCATGTATAAAATTGTATCAAAAAGGTTTCTCACGAGCAATATAGTGGAAATGAGTTTAGAGGCAAAGCAGTTGGCCAAAGCGGCTTTGCCGGGTCAGTTTTTGATAGTGAAAATGCATCAAAAAGGCGAACGTATTCCGCTGACAGTTTGTGATGTAGATGTAGAAAAAGGTTTAGTGGTAATAGTTTACCAAATAGTAGGCAAGTCCACAAAGGAAATGTCCAATTACCAAGTAGGAGACTCGTATATGGATTTGGTAGGTCCCTTGGGGAGATGTTCCGATTTGGCGGAGATGAGCGACGAGGACTTGCAAAAAGAGCGTATTTTGTTTGTGGCAGGCGGTGTCGGCACGGCTCCCGTGTATCCGCAAGTGAAATATTTGCATGCCAGACACATTCAGGCAGACGTGATTATAGGTGCAAAAAACAAGGAGCAGTTGATATATGTGGACGAAATGCAAAAAGTAGCCGGTCATGTCTATGTGTCAACCGATGACGGCAGCTTCGGACATCAGGGTTTTGTCACCGATGTGATAAAAGACTTGGTGGAAGTAAAGCAACAACACTATACACGTGTGGTGGCTATCGGGCCGATGATAATGATGAAAAATGTTGCCCGTCTTACACAATCGTATGGCATTCCGACCATAGTGAGTTTGAATTCCTTGATGGTGGACGGCACCGGCATGTGCGGAGCTTGCCGTGTCAGCATCGGCGGACAAACAAAATTCACCTGTGTGGATGGACCGGAATTTAATGCTTTTGATGTCAATTTTGACGAGGCAATGTGCCGTCAAGCCATGTATGCCAATGTCAATCAACGTACTTTGCTGGAGCAGCAGGAACAGCAAGAAGAACACATTTGTTATATAGGCGGCGTTTCCAACGAGCAACCCGATAGAATGAAAAGGGTGCCGATAAGAGAAAGAGATGCCAAAGAAAGAGCCAAAACTTTCAAGGAAGTTTGCTTGGGCTACACCGAAGAAGAAGCCGTGGCGGAGGCGAAACGCTGTCTGCAATGTAAAAATTCGCAATGCGTAAGCGGATGTCCGGTAGCCATTGCGATACCGACATTTATTTCACAAGTGGCAGCAGGTCAGTTTGACAAGGCTGCCAATACCATAGCGGAAAATTCTTCCCTGCCGGCAGTGTGCGGTCGTGTGTGCCCGCAAGAAACACAATGTGAGGGCAAATGTGTGTTGGGCAAAAAAGGCGATGCGGTTGCTATCGGCAAATTGGAGCGTTTTGTTGCCGATTGGGCAAGAAAAAATCAATTAGCCATAGAAGTCCCAACCCTCAGCAATGGTCATAAAGTGGCTGTTGTCGGCAGTGGTCCTGCAGGATTGACATGTGCTGCCGGATTGGCAAAAATGGGCTATTCCGTTACCATTTTTGAAGCCCTGCACGATACCGGCGGCGTATTGCGGTATGGCATTCCCGAATTCAGATTGCCCAAGGCGGAAGTGGTGGATTATGAGGTGGAAAATGTTAGAAAATTAGGTGTAAACATAGAAACGGACGTGGTGGTGGGAAGAACCGTCACCATAGATGCTTTGCTGCATGAGCACGGCTTTGAAGCCATTTTTGTCGGTAGCGGAGCCGGTTCGCCTAATTTTATGAATATAAAAGGCGAAAACTTGAACGGAGTGGTTTCCGCCAATGAATTCCTGACAAGAAACAATTTGATGAAATCGTATGACCAACAATACGATACGCCTAATTTTATCGGCAAAAAAACCATAGTGGTAGGTGGAGGGAATGTGGCTATGGATGCCGCAAGAACGGCTTTGCGTTTGGGCTCTGAGGTGACCATCATTTATCGCCGTTCCTTGGAGGAATTGCCGGCAAGGGCGGAAGAGGTGCATCACGCCAAAGAAGAAGGCATACAGTTCCAACTTTTGTGCAATCCTGTGGAAATCATCGGCAATGAACAAGGCTGGGTGAAAAAAATGAAAGTGCAACGTATGCAGTTGGGACAGCCGGATGCTTCAGGTAGAAGAAAGCCGGTGCCAATCGAGAACGATTATTTTGAAGTGGAAGCCGATTTGGTGATAGTTTCCATCGGAACCTCTCCCAATCCTTTGATAGTAAGCACCACCGAAAATCTTGCCCAAGGCAAATATGGTGAGATAGTGGCAGATGAAAACGGGCAGACTTCACGGGAAGGAATTTTTGCCGGCGGCGATGCCGTAAGCGGCTCGGCAACCGTTATTCTTGCCATGGGAGCAGGCAGAGTCGCTGCCCAGTCAATCGACCGTTATTTGAAAGAGAAAGACAAACATTAAAATAAAAAAGACAACCGAAAGGTTGTCTTTTTTTTATGCTTTTTTTCTATATTTTTCAATGCCGTTGAAGAGCATCATCCATCGCAGTTTGATAACACCGAAAATGGCTTCTTTGAAGATACCCTTGCTCATTTTGGAGGTGCCTTCGGTTCTGTCGGTGAAGATGATAGGCACTTCTGCCAACCGGAAGCCTAATTTCCATGTAATATATTTCATTTCTATTTGGAAACCGTAGCCGATATGTTTTATTTGGTCAAAATTGATGGCTTCCAAGGTGGAACGTTTGTAGCAGACAAAGCCTGCTGTGGTATCGTGGATGGGAAGTCGCAATATAGTGCGGACATAGGCAGAACCATAATACGACATCAGCACTCTTGACATCGGCCAATTGACAACATTGACGCCGTTGCAATATCTGGAGCCGATGACTAAATCTTTGTTTTCTTGCGATGCACATTCATATAAACGAATTAAATCGTTGGGATTGTGCGAAAAATCGGCATCCATTTCAAAAATGTAGTCGTATTGGTTTTCTATGCACCAATTGAAGCCTAAAATATAGGCTGTTCCCAAACCGAGTTTGCCGCTTCTTTCTTTGATAAATAAGTGACCTTCGTATTCGGGAATCATGTTTTTGACAATTTGTGCCGTGCCGTCAGGACTGCCGTCATCTATTACTAAAATGTCAAAATCTTGATGAAGATTGAATACATAGCGGATAATCTTCTCAATATTTTCCTTTTCGTTGTAAGTGGGTATGATAACAATTTTTTTATCCATAGTTGTAGCTATTTGGTAGGTTTTACTAAAATGATATATGTAGGGTAGTGGTCGCTAAATCCACCCATATATTTGCCACTGCTGAAAGTCCTGAAAGGGTAACCTTTGTATGGACCGTTCTTTTGTGTGAGTTGCGGGTCGTTGAAAACAAAAGATTTGACAAAATAATAAGACAAAGATGTTTTTTCCGTCAAACCGTTTGAAATAATTATCTGATCAAACAAATTCCATATATCGCGATAAGCACAAGAACCAATGCCGCTTTTGAATAATGGGGCAGTGGTGTTAAAAAGATAGTCTTTTTCTGATACTTTGTCAATATGGTCTGTTGCACGAAGATGTTTGGTGATGCTTACATCTGTAGGGTTGTCGTTTAAATCTCCCATGATGATAATTTTTGCCGTAGGATCGGCTTGTATGAGAGAATCGCAAATATGGCGGCATAGTTGTGCCGCTGCAACCCGTAGATATTCACTTTTTTTAGTGCCGCCGATTCGGGAAGGCCAGTGGTTGACGATAATATGCAAGGTATCGGTTTTGTCTAAAACACCGCTGACCAACAATTGGTCTCGTGTGCGAAAATAGTCGTTGCTTTCCACATAGAGCGGATAGGCCTTTTGGTCTAATAGTTTAAATCGTTTGCTTTGATAGATAAGGGCAACATCTACACCTCGTCTGTCGGGTGAATCGAAATGGGCGATGCCGTAGTGGTAGTTTTTCAAATCGGGCATTTTGACCAAATCTTCCAGAACTTGCAAGTTTTCTATTTCTGATAGACCTAAAATGACAGGAGCTGTTTTGGTAGTTTTTTCACCAATATGTTTAATGGCAGAGGCTATATTTTGTAGTTTTTCCTCATATTTATTGCTTGTCCATTGGTATTCGCCATCTGGAAGAAATTGTTCGTCTTTGGTGTTAGGGTCGTCAATGGTGTCAAAAAGATTTTCAACATTGTAAAATCCAATACAAGCAGACTGGTATTGGGTATGTTTTTCTTGCCCGCAACCTGACATGGTCAGGACGAAGAAAATCAAAAACAATGTTGTCAATATTTTATATGGCATAGTATTTTTCTATATGACTATTCTACCAATAGGTAAATAATCTGCAAAAGTACAAAATTTTCATTAAAATAGCATGGAAAGAAGCATTTTTCTTCTAATAAATTGTTTGTATATCGCTTTTCTTTGCTTTTTTATTGGAAAGGCAGTAGGATAGCTATCTTTTTTGTTGTGATATATTCTTTTGAAAATTAGTCTGATAAAATAAAATATGACATTCTTTTGTTGAGAAAAGGAAATAGATTGGAGCAGTTAGAAAAAAAAATGTTATCTTTGCAAATTGATAAAAAAGAAAATTCAATTATTGATAACTAAAAATTAATTTATGGAAACTTTATTAACATTTTGGCATGAACACAGGACTTTGATGGTGTTTTTTATCGTCTTGATTGTAGTCATTCCTTTCTTGATTTTCTATCTAAACAAGGCCAAGAAAGAACATCCTAAAGGTTTAATTGCCGCCGCCTTGAGTAACATGGGCGAACGCTTCGGTTACTACATTATGAATGCCGTACTTGTGCTGTTTATCTGCTCTAAATTCGGTATTTCTGATGAAACGTCAGGCTTGATTTTCGGTGTGTTCTATTTTTTGATTTATGTGCTTGCACTTCCCGGTGGTATTATCGCCGACCGCACGCAGAACTACAAAAAGACCATCATCTCGGGTATCATTGTGATGGCCATTGGTTATGGTTTGTTGTCTATCCCCGTATTCAGTGACGGTGGTGGCATGACATCGTGGCCGTTTATTCTTGCCATGATTTCATTATTGCTTATTGCTTGCGGTAATGGTCTCTTCAAAGGTAATTTGCAGGCTATCGTAGGTCAATTGTATGATGACTTTGAAGCTGAGGCTGCCAAGAAAGGTCCAGAGGCTTTGGCTGAAGCAAAGAGCAAACGCGACAGCGGCTTCCAGATTTTTTATGTGTTCATTAATATCGGCGGTGTGATAGCTCCGTTTGTGGCTCCTCTAATTCGCGATTGGTATTTGAAGACACAGCAATTGGTTTTCAATGCTGACCTCCCGCGTCTGTGCCACAAGTTTATCATGGGTACGATGGAAGGTAACGATATGGACAACCTTACCAATCTTTCTCAGACTTTTAGTGGTGCAAGCGAAAACCTCGCTGGATTTTGCCAAAATTATCTACATGTTTATAATACTGGAGTTCACTATTCCTTCATCGTTTCGGTGTTAGCTATGTTGATTTCACTTTCTATTTTTATAGCTGTAAGACATAAGTTACCGAATCCTGTGAAGAAAGAAAAAACCAGTGTGCAAGAATATACCGAAGAAGAGAAAAATGCCAATGTTAAGGAAATTAAGCAACGTATGGCCGCATTATATGCAGTTCTCGGTATTGCTGTATTCTTTTGGTTCTCATTCCACCAAAATGCTCAGTCACTTTCTATCTTCGCACGTGACTTTATTATTACCGACCAAGCCAAGGGCGGTCTTCCTCCTGAGATTTTGCAATTCATCAATCCATTCTTTGTAATTGTATTGACACCTATTATCATGTGGATTTTTGCTGCACTTACTCGCAAAGGCAGAGAGGTTTCTACTCCTAAGAAAATTGCATTGGGTATGTTCATTGCAGCATGTGCCTATATATTCTTGATAGTTATTGCCGTTGTTAATAACTATCCTTCCGGAAATGCTTTCAAAGCTTTGTCAGAAGTAGATAAAGAGGCTATGAAAATAGGTCCGTGGGTGATGATTGTAACATATTTCTTCTTAACGGTGGCGGAATTGTTCATTTCCCCGTTGGGATTGTCATTTGTATCGAAAATTGCACCTCGCCATATGGTTGGTATGTGCCAAGGTTTGTGGTTATCAGCTACTGCTATCGGCAACTTGCTTATATTCCTTGGTGTAAAAATGCTGAACGCATTCCCTAATCAATGGATGACTTGGGGTGTTTTCGCTTTGATTTGCCTTGCATCAATGTCAATTATGCTCGGTATGCTTAAATGGCTTGAAAGAGTTACACGATAGTATAATATAATCATAAAAAGAAAGCCACTGAAAAGTGGCTTTCTTTTTTGTTTACCAACATTAAAGAGAAAAAATAGAAATATTTTTTATTCTTTTAGCAGTTTGCTAGAATAATTATGATTATCTTTGCAACATTGAAAACGTCTTATGCAGTTAAGCAATAAAATAAAGAATTTCTATCAGAACAATATTGCAAGTAGTGAGGTGGTTACCCGCTTTGCAAAGGTATTTTCGGTAGATGTGGTAGTAAGGGCTGTCAACTTTTTGTTGATACCTGTTTTCTTGCATTTGATGAGCAAAGAAGAGGTCGGCACTTACGACTATTTATATTCTTTTGCCTTTGCCATGGCACCTGCATTAAATTTAGGATTGTATGTCAGTCTTACAAAAATGTACCATCTATACGACAATCCCAAGGACAAAGGAAGATTGCTATTGACTATCAATTTTACTTTGATAACATTTTTGTTGATTGTTTTCGGTGTGATATATGGCTTTCGATTGGATTATTCTATTTTTAGTTTCTTGGTCAATCAGCCAATAGCCTACGAAAAATATCGATTTTTTATTTTGTTGGCAATGATATGTATGATTTACAATGTCTTGCTGACTATGTTTTTTGTTACTTCTGAAAAAATTTCCAAAATACAGCGTTATAATATAGGTCGCTGTCTGTTGGTGAATATAGCTGTTTTTGCAGCATTGATATTTCTTAAGGGTGACAAAGTCGCTTTGAGATTAGGATTTACCTATGTATCCGAATTTATAGTAGGATTGTATTTCTTCCGCTATTATATACGGGAAATGGCAACACCCTTTAGTAAGGAAATGATGTTGCGAGCCATCAAAATCGGTATGCCCATCATGTTGTCATCCATTGCCTATTTGCTGATTAACTTTGCAGATAAATATTATGTGCAGAGATATTGTGGTATGGAAGATTTTGCCGTATATTTCAAGGCTTTGCAATTTGCCACCATACTGTCGGTAGTCTTTAATTCCTTCCAAAATGTATGGCTCCCGATTATGATGAAAGAAAAAGATTTAACGGTGTTGAATCGTAAAACCAATCGTGTGTGCATGGTGATAACATTGTTGTTTACAGCTCTGTCGTTATGTATTATTTTCGCTGTTTGGGTAGCATTGAAATGGAATATCATTCCTATGGAATATTACGATATGTTGTATGTATTGCCGTTGGCATGCTTGGGTCAAATTGCTTCCGTGTTAATGCTATTGTATCAATACTATGCAGTGTATTTTGAAAAAACACATATCAATTTGTTTGTAACGATTGTTAGTGGCATTTTGGGAGTAGTATGCAACTATTTTGCTGTCAGATACTATAGTTATTATGGTGTAGCAGTAGTGATGATATTTATCAATATCCTCATGCTATTGTTTTATTTCTGGCGTTCCAGAGTCTATATCCGCAATCGGCTGAAATAATAATTTACAAGATAAAATGTAAGGTGATGGCTGTTGCTGCTGCTATTATACAATAGATGGCAAAGTATATCAATTTGCCTTTTTGAACAATTTTCAGCATCCATTTGCAGGCAAAGCAACCGGAAAGGAATGCCGTAACAAAACCGACAATCAATGGCAATATGTTGTCAATATGTGTTCCCATTTGCATCATATCTAATGAATCTAGGAATGCCTCCCCCAAAATAGGAATAATTACCATCAAAAAAGAAAAACGAGAAACGGTTTCTTTTTTATTGCCTAATAACAAACCTGTAGCAATAGTGGTGCCGGAACGCGATAAACCCGGCAAAACTGCTACAGCTTGCGATAATCCAATGATAAAACTATCTAAAAAACTGATATGTTCTTTTTGTCGTGGTTTGGCTTTGTAGGCAAAGAATAACAGTGTGGCGGTTATCAACAGGCAAATGCCGACTAATAAAAGTCCATTGCCGAAAAACTCTTCCACAACATCTTTAAAAAACAGACCGACAATCAGAATGGGAACCATAGAAAGAAGAATTTTGCAGGCATATTGCATTTCTTCATTCCATTTGAATTTGAAAACTCCTTTTAACAAATTCCAAATTTCGTTGTGTAGAACGACTATTGTACTCAAAACCGTGGCAGCATGAACGATGATGGTAAAAGAAAGATTTTCTTCTCCATTTTCCAGTCCGAATAAGTAACTGCCTATGGCTAAATGTCCGCTACTGCTGACGGGCAAAAATTCTGTCAATCCTTGGATTAAGCCAAGAATAAAGGCACTGAAAACATCCATCGACTATTCTTTAGGTGCAATGCTATTGTCTGACTCCTCTTCTTTTTTGCCAAAACGAAGCATGATAGCAAAAAAGGCAATGGCAAAGCCAATGACCAAAGTAATAGGTGCTACTACCAGTCGCCTTGTATCAAAAATGGCTTCACTAAATTGGTTAGGATCATCTGTGCCGCCACCTGACAGCAAAACATATCCTAATATCAAAACTAATATGCTAATGCATAATAAAATGTAGTTCCATTTGTTGAACGTCATACCCGATGCCCATTGTTCAATTTGTGTGTCCTTTAAATTTTTATTATTTTTTTGTGAATTATTAACTTTTGCCATAATCTTGTATTATTCGTATAATTTGTCAATTTTCATTTTTATATACTTTCTTACTGAAAATAGAGTAGAAAGCCAAGTGATTAGAATTCCGATAAAAAAGATGATGATAAATAAAAACATGTAGTATTTGGGTTGTGAAAAGTCAATGATAGATGCTGCAAATGGCTGTGTATAGCAGAAATACAATACACCTATCAAACCCAATATGGCAAGTATGGCCCCCCAAATACCTTGAATAATACTACTTACAATAAAAGGATTGTAAATAGTGCTTCGTTTTGCTCCTACCAATAACATGCTTTTGATAATAAATCGTTTGGAATAAATGGAAATTCGAATAGTATTGCTAATTAATGCCAATGAAATAATCAATAATATAGCACTAATAATCAGTAGTATAAGACTGATTTTGTTCAAATTTTCATTGATATTGTTTACATAACTTTTATGGTAATTGACATCACTGACATTTTCCATCAAGTTAAGATCTTTTTCTATAATTAATAAACTATCGTTGTTGGCATATTTTGCATTGATTTTCAATTGGAAAGATGCAGGAAGAATATCGCCAACCACATCTCTGAAATCATGTCCTAATTGGTCGATGGTTTCTTGTGTGGCTTCCTCTTTTGAAAGGTAGGTGATAGATTTTACGTATGGTTTCGACTCCAATTCTTGTTGCAGTTTGTTGGTTTGTCCTTCAGTGATGTCGGATGCCAGCATGACTTCAAAACCAATATTTTCTTTTACCTTGTCGGAGATTTGTTTGGCATTGATGATAATAATGCCTAATAAACCAATCATAAATAGCACCAACGCAATACTTATCACTGTGGATACTTTGGAAGATGCTAAACGATGTTTTGTTATTTTTTCTATTTGAACAGCCATAGTCTAATATTTCATTTTGCAAATGTATAATTTTTTGTTGAATAAAAATGTGGAATTACATCATTTATTCATCCAGTATTTCAAATTTTGAATTCTGACTTTTAAATTCGGGAATAGCATGCTTCATCAATTTTACCATCAACATTTCGTCATGGTTGTTCATGGCAGTGGCTATATCGCTAATTTGTTGACAGATATCGTCATAATTATAAGGTTGTACTTTGGCAATTTTAATTTTATCGTTTTGAGTGGCACTGGTATTTTCTTCGTTGGCGAGAACTTCCTCGTAGAGTTTTTCGCCGGGGCGTAGTCCGGTGAAAACAATTTGTATGTCTTTCCCTAATTCCAGTCCGGATAGATGAATCATTTTGGTGGCCAAATCGTAAATTTTGACACTTTTTCCCATGTCAAACACATATATTTCACCGCCTTCACCCATGCTGCCGGCTTGTAATACCAATTCGCAGGCTTCAGGAATAGTCATAAAAAATCGTGTTACTTCCGGATGCGTAATCGTTACCGGACCGCCTTTTTCTATTTGTTGTTTTAGAATAGGAATTATAGAGCCGTTAGATCCTAAAACATTGCCAAAACGAGTGGTGATAAACTTACATTGGCTTTTTTGGTTCAAAGATTGTACATACATTTCTGCCAAACGTTTGGAAGCTCCCATAATACTGGTAGGGTTGACAGCTTTATCGGTGGAAATCATGACAAATTTTTCCACACCGTTTTTTACACTTAAGTCTGCCAGATTTTTAGTACCTAAAACGTTTACTTCTATGGCTTGCATAGGATTTTTTTCCATCAAAGGTACATGCTTGTAGGCAGCAGCGTGAAAAACTACGTTGGGGTGGTAGGTTTCAAAAATATTGCTCATGAATTTTTCATGGCAAATGTTGCCAATGTAAGTAATATAGTTGTTTTTTGTGCTTAAATTTTTTAAATCTAATTCCAAAAAATACATAGGAGATTCTGCATTGTCGATGAGAATCATTTGTTTGTAATTGTAATTAGTGAGTTGGCGAACAATTTCACTGCCGATAGACCCTGCGGCACCGGTTACCAAAATAGTTTTGTCAAGCAGGAATTTTTGTATTTGCTTGTCGCTCATTTGAATAGGCTCTCTGCTTAACAAATCTTCTATACGAATTTTTTTAATTTGTTTGAAACTTAATTCTCCGTTGATCCATTTTTGCACGGGTGGCACCACCAAAGTTTTTACATGGTGATTGAGGCAGGTTTCTGCTATGGCAGTTCTTTTTTCCACATTCATGTTTTCAATGGCGATGATGATATGGGCAATGTTTTTAGACTCTAAAAGAATAGGTAAGTCCTTGCCGGCATAGATAGGTAAGCCTTCAATTTTTTTGCCGATTTTTTGCGGGTCGTCATCAACAAAACCGATGATATCATATTTCCGTTGTAAGTCTCTGTTGATGGAATGCAAAGTGGTGAACCCTAATTCTCCTGCTCCATAGATAAGTATATGGTTGCGAACATTATCTAGACGATGAGAATCGCTATAAAGTGCGTTGATGAGTGTTCGATAAAACAACATTAAGAAAGTAGTAATGATAAATTCCAATAAAACAATAGAGAAGGGGACTACAAATTGTTGTTTTAGCACAGAATAGATAAAAATGTTGATAACAGCAATAATCATCGATCCTATTATATTGATGTAAACCAATCGCAATAAGTCGCTGACGCTGGTATATCTTAAAACATTGTTGTGTGTTTTGAAAATGACAAAAGAAATAGATCTAACCAGCAAAATAGTTACAAACATAATGATAATCTTATGTTCTGTAAAAACGTGGATAGTATGATAATTGTGTCTGAACAATATGGCCAGCAAAGTAGAAATAACTACAATGATGATATCGATAGTTAACACAAATCCCGATGGGACAACTTTTTGCGGAAATAGTTTTCGAATTTTATTTTTCATCTTTTTTTGCTATTTGCCAATATTTTTCCATTTCTTCAACACTCATATCCGGCAGATGTTTGCCATCTGCCAAAATATTTTGTTCCATTCTGTTGAAACGATTGATAAATTTACGGTTGGTTTTTTCCAAGGCATCTTCAGGGTTGATATGCAGATGGCGACCATAGTTAATCAATGAAAACAATATGTCTCCAAATTCTTCCTCCATTTTGTCGTGGTCGTTTGCTTGTTTTTCAGTTTCAAATTCTTTTATTTCTTCACGAATTTTTGCTAATACATCTTCCGATTCCTTCCAATCGAAATGTACACCATGGACTTTTTCTTGTATGCGGTAAGCTTTTACCAATGCCGGCAATGATTTTGGCACACCTCCCAAAACCGTTTTTCTGCCTTCTTTGCTGCTGAGTTTTATTTTTTCCCAGTTAACTTTCACATCTTCAGCGGAATTTACTTGTTCAGTGGCATATACATGTGGATGGCGAATGATTAGTTTTTCGCAAAGGTGATTGACCACTTCTGCAAAATTGAAACTATTTTGTTCCATGGCAATCTGACAATAGAAAACGATATGCAACATAATGTCACCCAGTTCTTCACTGATACCTTTCAAATTTTTATCCATAATGGCATCCGAAAGTTCATATACTTCTTCAATAGTAAGGCATCGTAACGATTCAATAGTTTGTTTTTTATCCCATGGACATTTAGCTCTTAATTCTGTCATTATGGTTAATAATCTATTGATAGCTTGACTGTTTTCGTTTTCTTCCATATTCTAAATATTAAACTGCAAAGATACTATTTTTTGTTGAAAGATAAAGAGATTTGGAAGTTGTACAGAAAAATTAAAAAAAATGGATATTTTATAAATGATAACTCACAACTTTTTAGTATCTTTGCAGTTTGTATGAAGGCAATTGAGGAAAATAACAACTACCTTATTTGTAATGCCACATTGGTTAATGAGGCAACAAAGAAAATTGTTCATATTTTAGTCCAAGACGGAATAATAGCAGAAATTTTTCCAAATTCCACGTCAATAGATGCTATTTCACGACATGCTGACACTATTTTGATAGATGCGAAGGGTAAGTATGTTTTGCCGGGTTGTATTGACGAACATGTGCATTTTCGTGAACCGGGTGCCACCCACAAGGCCGATATGCTTTCAGAAAGCAAAGCCGCTTTGGCAGGAGGTGTCACATCGGTGATGGATATGCCTAATGTAAATCCGCAAACTGTTACCAACCAATTGCTTGAAGATCGTTTTTCGATGGCAAAAGGTAAAATGTTTTGCAATTATTCTTTTTATTTAGCTGCCACTGACAGCAATTTTGCCGAGGTGGAAAAAATGGATAAAAAACGAGTGTGTGGCTTGAAATTATTCATCGGGTCTTCCACAGGTAATATGCTTATCAGTAATGAAGCGGTTTTGGATAAAATTTTTCAGATAAAAGATTTTCCAATTGCCGTTCATGCAGAAAATGAAGATATTATATGTAAAAATTCACAATATTTCAAAAATAAATACGGCGAGGATGTCCCAATAGAAAAACATTGTGAAATCCGCAGTGAAGAAGCCTGTGTAACAGCGACAAAAAGTGTGATGGAAAGGGCGGAGAAATATGGCACACAATTGCATATTATGCATGTAACAACCCAAAAAGAAGTAGAATTGTTGCGTCGTGCACCCCACAATATCATAGGAGAAGTTTGTACGTCTTATCTTTGCTTCGATAATCGCGATTATCAGCAATTCGGTACAAAACTCAAATGTAATCCTGCTATCAAATCAGAAGCAGACAAGTTGGCATTGCTAAAAGGTTTGCAAGAAGGGGTATTTGCCACTGTAGGTTCAGACCATGCTCCGCATTTGTTGGAAGAAAAACAAAATACCTATTTCAAGGCACCTTCCGGTATCCCTATAGTGCAACATACTTTGCTGGTTTTGTTGGATTTAGTAGCTCAAAAAAAGTTAACATTAGAACAGTTGACGGCAGTGTATGCCCACCATCCGGCACAATTGTACAAGATAGAAAAAAGAGGTTTTGTAAGAAAAGGCTATTATGCCGATTTGGTGATAGTTGATATGGAACAAAAAACAAAAGTCACCAAAGAAAATATATATTATAAATGTGCATGGTCTATATTTGAAGGCAGAGAATTTCATGCAAAAATCGAAAAGACTTTTGTCAATGGAATTTTAGCATTCAATGAAGGTAAGTTTGTTTCCGAAAGTCCTGCCATGGAGTTGCAGTTTGAACGATGAAAAAGATAATAATAGTATTGATATGTTTATTGTTAGTAGCTTGTCATCACACCAAGCGTGTTCGCAAGCCTGCTAATTTATTGTCACAAACGCAAGTGGAGTCCATTTTGCATGATATTTATTTGGCAGACGGAAGTTTACGAGTGCGACTGAATTCCCAAATGCAATTGGATGCACAAACATGGTTTTCTAAAGAAATCAATGCTATCATGGCTAAGCATAATGTTACTTATGCTATCTTTGAAGAAAGCATGAATTATTATTTTATGGACAGTGAAAAAGCTAAAGAAATACAATCCAATGTTACCAATCAATTAATTCAAGAACAAGCAAAAATAGAATTGCCAACAATTGAAACGGATACTTCCAAACATATTGCACACCAGTTGTCAAATACAAAAGAAGTTCGTCAGCAAATAGAAATCAAACAATAAAATATTTTTGAAATATGAAAAAAATACAAATGGTCGATTTAAAATCGCAATATGAAAAAATCAAGCCGGAAATTGATGCCCAATGGGAAGAAATATTGGATAGTTGTGCATTTATTAATGGACCTGCTGTTCATCACTTTCAAGCTAACTTGGAACAGTATCTGCATGTAAAACATGTAATTCCATGCGGAAATGGAACAGAAGCCATTCAAGTAGCATTGATGGCATTGGGTTTGCAACCGGGTGACGAAGTGATAACGACAACCTTTACTTTTATTGCCACCGCAGAGGTGATTGCCTTATTAGGTTTGACACCTGTGTTGGTAGATGTAAATCCGGATACTTTTAATATCAATGTAGATGCAGTAGAAAGAGCCATTACGCCAAAGACAAAAGCAGTGGTGCCGGTTCATTTGTTCGGGCAGTGTGCCGACATGGAACGACTATTGCAAGTGGCTGAGAAATATCATCTTCATGTAGTAGAAGATGCTTGCCAAGCTTTGGGAGCAGACTATCAATTTTCAGACGGACACACACAAAAAGCCGGTACTATGGGTATTATGGGATGTACCTCGTTTTTCCCTTCCAAGAATTTGGGATGTTATGGAGATGGTGGTGCCATTTTTACCAACGACGACCAATTGGCAAACAAATTAAGAGGTATTGTTAATCACGGAATGTTTGTCCGCTATTATCATGATTTGGTAGGTGTAAATTCTCGTTTAGATAGTTTGCAGGCAGCCGTATTAGATGTCAAACTCAAACGTTTAAATGATTATAATGTTGCTCGTCAATCTGCAGCAACGTATTATAATAGTCAATTCGCTTCTTGCAGCAAGTTGATAGTTCCACAAAAAGGGAAAAATACCACCCATATTTTCCATCAATATACTTTAAGATTGCAACAGGTAGATCGTCAAAAGGTGATGGAGTATATGGCAGAAAAGCAGATACCATGTGCTATTTATTATCCGGTTCCTTTGCATATGCAAAAGGCATATACAAGTCCTCGTTACGGGGTAGGTGATTTTCCTGTCAGTGAGCAATTATGTAAAGAGGTCATCTCTTTACCGATGCACACCGAGTTGGATAAGGAACAATTAGAATATATCACCACTAATTTCTTGGCAGCAGTAGAAAAGGCTGCATTGTAATGAGAATCTATCTTTTAGGGTTTTCAGGTTGCGGAAAGTCAACTTTGGCAAAAAAGTTAGCCAAGCAGTTGAATATGCCGTATTTAGATTTAGATACTTGTTTTGAAAACGAAGCAGGAATGAGTATTTCTTCTTTTTTTCAACAGTTTGGAGAAGAAGCATTTAGAAAGAAGGAATCGGAATTGCTGCAAGCAACAGCCCATATTGAGCATTGTGTTATCGCACTCGGAGGTGGCACTCCTTGCTATAATGATAATATGCAATGGATAAAAGCCCATGGTTGGAGTGTCTATATAGTCATGAATGAAAAAGCCTTGTACGATAGGGTGAAAAATCATGTAGATAAGCGACCTTTGTTGGCAGGGGCGGAGAATCTACAAGCCTGTATCCGGCAAAAGTTAAATGAGCGGGAGCCGTATTATATGCAGGCAGACATGCAAGTGCAAGGTGTGAATATCAATGTTCGGCAATTGGCGCAAGAGATAAAAGAAAAAGGAGGTTTTTAAAAACCTCCTTTATGTTTGTCATTATAAAATGTTATGCGATTATTTGCGTTCAGGTGCTTGTTTGGAAGTAGAGTAATTTACTTTGAAAGCACTTGCTTTTCGCAATTCTTGTTTGATGTCTGTAACAATACCCATTTTTACGTTTTTGTCAACTTTCAACGACCATGTCATAATGTTTCTGTCAGCTTCATTACGAACTTGTTTTTCAGCTTCAACAAATTCTATAATATTGGAAACTTCAGCAAATTGGTCATTAAGTTGAATACGAGGTTCCGGTCCTAATTTCTTCAAAAGTTCTTTTGAGTTTGGTGCACCGACATTGATATTGGCTACCAAAGATTTCTTCTCTAATTTTTGCACAGAAGTGGCTGCAGGAACGGTAATTTTTACGAACAATGAAGATTCTCTCATTGTGGTGATTACCATAAAGAAGAATAAGAACATGAAGATAATATCTGACATTGAACCCATGTTCAGTTCAGGGACTGTTTGTTTGCCTTCTTTTTTAAATCTTGACATTACTTTTTCCCTCCATAATTTGATGGTTCTGCTTCGGATATACTAATAGGAACAATTTTTTGAATAATCTTACGTTGTTCATCATTCAGATTATCAAACGATTTTCCGTATTCCTGTTGAGAACGTTCGTTTCTAATTTCGTCAAATGCTTCAGCTAACTGATTTTGTACTTTGATATACATTTCATAAGATGTTCCTCTATCGCTTTGTATAGAAACAACTCCTTTTGAAACTACAGCTGCTTTTCCGAGTTCTTCTATGTATTTAGGTTCATTTTCTGAAAGGTTTGGATCATTAGAAGGGTTGGTAATAAATTCTCTAGTACGTCCTTTTAATTCTCTAACATCATTCATAGGTTCACCATTGACCAAGAGTTGGTCGTACATGTTCACCAATATTTGAAGCACGTTACGTTCATTTACTTTTGGCGGTTTTTCATCACCTCGTAGTGGTGGCGGCAACCTTCTTTGAATACCCTGATCTGTATTGATAGAAGAGGTAAGAAGGAAGAACGTCAACAGCAAGAAGGATATGTCCGCCATTGATCCTGTATTCAGTCCAGGTGTTTTTCTTGCCATAACTAATTACTATTTTTTAATTTTGGTATAAATAAGAGATCCTATTAGTGCTATTATAACACCGAAAAACATAATATAGGTGATATTCATAAGGGTGCCTGCCCATTTGTATACACCTGTGGATACGCCTACACGTTGTGCAACTTCGCTTAATTCACTTGGAGCAATCAAAAATGCAAGTAAAATAATTACTAATGCAACTCCAAGTATTATTAATGTACGAATGAGAGATTGCCGTGTAGATACTATCTGTGCTATAGTAAATCCTATAATAATTAATGCAACTAAAAAAATCATTACATAAACCAAATAGAAACTAATATCTAACCCGGAATTCATGCCGGCGATGAATGCAAACGCAAATACAATGCCTATTGCAGCCAAGGCTATTACGGCAATATTCGTTATTCTTTTTAATAAACTACTATTCATCGTTATTGTTTTGAAGGTTTATGATTATTATTTGTTTCTATGACTTGCAACTATAATATCCATATAAGTGATAGTAGCATCTTCCATAGATGTTGTCAAACTATCAATTTTAGATACTAAATAAGAATAGAAAACTTGAAGAATGATAGCAACTATCAAACCTGTTACGGTAGTAATCAAAGCTACTTTCATACCGCCGGCAACAATAGTCGGGCTGATATCACCTGCTTTTTCAATATCGTCAAATGCTTGTACCATACCAACAACTGTTCCCAAGAATCCTAAAGATGGAGCAACTGCAATGAAAAATCCTATCCAAGACATATTTGATTCCAAACGTGCTGTTTGAACACCACCATAAGAAACAACTGCTTTTTCAATTGATTCAATACCTTCATTGTAGCGATCTAATCCTTGATAGAAAACGCTGGCAACAGGACCTCTTGTATTTCTGCAAAGTTCTTTTGCTCCACCAATATCTCCTTTTGCTAATGCTTCTTCAATACCTTTTAATAATTTGTTTGTGTCGGTTGTTGATAGGTTAAGATATATAATTCTTTCAATAATTAATGCTAAACCTAAAATAAGAACTATCAAGATAGGAGTCATAAAACCTGCACCACCTTCAATAAATTTGTCTTTTAATACTTGGTGGAATGATTTGGTTTTAACTACTTCTTCTTCAACATCCATGTTGGTTGTTGCCTCAGGAGCTGCAACTTGGTCTGTTGCTGCAACTTGTTCTTGTTCAGTTGTTTCTGTAGCATCTTGTGCCATCACAACATTGTTCAAACCGAAGGTCATAAATCCGGCTAGTGCCAAAATCGTTAATAACTTTTTCATATTATTCTTTCTTTGAATTGATATTAAGTATTTTAATTTATTTTATTTATTTTCTTTTTATTTGTTTCTTAAAAGTGCGGAGAGACAGGGATTCGAACCCTGGAAACGCTTTCGGCGTTTACACACTTTCCAGGCGTGCTCCTTCGACCACTCGGACACCTCTCCCTCAAGCTTTTTTTGAAGCATTTTTCAAAGTGCTAAATTACTAAAAAAAACAATAACTTTTTCAATTTTTTTTGAAAATTTATTCAACAGTCATTTCGCCTCGTAATGATTTGGATAACAGATATTTAATTTTTCCATTGTCGGTTTCTGTTCCAAATAAGTGCATCATTTTGGTGATTGCAGTCTCAGTAATAATGTCATATCCGCTGACAATTCCTAGTTTTCCAAGGTGCAAACTGGATTCATATTTGCCAATGTTAACACTTCCTCCTCCTTTACATTGAGTGACGTCCATAATAATAATGCCTTTGTTGACGGCTTTCTGCAATTCGTCTGTAAACCATTGCGATTGGCTGGCATTGCCGGAACCGTAGGTCTCCATGACAACGCCTTTTAGTCCTTCTATGTTCAAAATGGCAGATACAGTTGCTTCATTGATACCCGGAAACAATTTCAAAATGGCAATGTTGGTGTCCATATCGGTGCAAATATCGGTCGGTTGACCATTCGGAATGTAGATATTTTCTTTGTAATATTTAATATCTACACCAATGCGTGCCAACATAGGATAGTTTGGAGAAGCAAATGCATTGAAATCTTCCGCATTGTTCTTATGCGTCCGATTGCCTCTATATAGCTGGTTTTCAAAGCAAATAGTAACTTCCGGCACCATGGCTTGACCATTTTCATCTTTGGCAGCCGCCATTTCAATAGCATTGATAATATTGTTTCTGCCGTCAGTTCTGGCAATGCCTAATGGCAATTGTGAGCCGGTGAAAATGATAGGCTTGGACAAATTCTTGAACATAAAACTCAAAGCAGACGCACTATATCCCATGGTGTCGGTGCCGTGCAAAATGACAAATCCGTCGTAAAGATGATAGTTTTCTATGATTTTGTCGGCAATGTCTTTCCAAAATAATGGATTCATGTCAGAAGAATCTATCGGCTTTTGAAAAGAATAGGTGTCAATGTCAATTTTGTAAAATGCCAACCTTGGAATTTGGTCGTAAATATTATGAAAATCAAAAGGTTTCAAACTACCTGTTGTTTCATCTTGTATCATGCCGATGGTGCCACCGGTGTAAATAACTAAAATTTTCGGCTTACTCATATCTTGAATAATTGTTTAGCATTGTTAGTCGTGGCTTCTTCAATTGTTTGAATGTCAACTTGCTTGATGTCTGCAATTCTTTGTGCTATCAATGGAATATAACTGCTTTTGTTTCTTTGTCCGCGATAGGGAACAGGTGTCAAATAAGGACAATCGGTTTCCAAGACAATATGCTCCAAAGAAATATAAGGGAGAATTTTGTCCAATTGGGCACTCTTATAGGTGGTGGTGCCGCCAAAACCCAACAAAAATCCTCTGGAGATAATTTCTTCGGCATGGTCAACACTGCCAGAATAGCAATGAAAGATACCACTTAACTTTTCACCTTTAAATTCATCCAAAACAGCCATCACCTCGTAGTATGATTGCCGTTTGTGAATAATAACGGGTAAATGATGTTCAATAGCAAAGGCAATTTGTATTCTTAAAGCGTCTTTTTGTTCGTTGATATATTTTTGTTCCCAATATAAGTCTATTCCCACTTCGCCAACAGCAATAAACGGGTGTTGTGAAAATAAGGCGAACATTCTTTGCAGCACTTCTTTATAGTCTTCTTTGACATCACATGGGTGCAGACCTATCATCGGGAAGCACATGTCGGGGTAGGATGCACAAACTTGCAACATGGGCTTGACAGATTCCTCATTGATATTGGGTAGCAATAGTTTTTCTACACCCGTTTGCCGGCATTCTTCCAATATCTGTTCTCTATCTTTGTCAAAATCTTCCAGATAGATATGAGCGTGTGTGTCAATAAACATCTGAAGTCGTTTTTAATGAAAAAAAACACCTATCAAAAATAGGTGTTTTTTGTAATATTTTGTCAATTTTATTAAAATTCATCCTCGTCATCACTGCCGCCGAAGAGTGATTCAATTTCTTCGTCGGAAAGAATTTTGTAGTTTTCAGGAATCAAAAATGCACCGGCATTGGCTTTGGCTTTCTTTATTTCAACAGCTTCGCGAATAGTTTTGTTGCCGGATTTGGTAGATGTTTGTTCCGAATAGAGAGGATATCCCTCTAAATTGGGATATGTCATAAAGTTGATGGCGGAAGAAGTGCCGATGGCAGTAGTGGTATATACCACCCCTGTTGCAACCGGGTCTTCGCTGTCTTCTGAATACACAGAATAGTTATAGCCTGTACATTCATAGCCACAAATATTTTTTGTTTGGCCGTTTTTTTCATATTTAAACGAAGTGCCTGCAAATATTTCTTCTACTTGGTCTTTTTCTCTAACAATAGCAAAGGGCATGCCCGGATAATCAAATAATTGAACCATTTTTGTGGCATCGCCGTCTGTAATGACAACAACTGAAATGCCTAAATTCATATTGTATTTGGTTTTATTGCCAAAAATAGTGTAGATTTGTTCTGTAGGCATTTGGGCTTTTGTTTGAGGATCGTACTCTCCTTCGTATTTAAGAGAAAATTTCACTTGGCAACTGGTAGGTTTTGCTTGCTTTTGTGCTTGTACGTTGGTGCCAATCATTACTGCTATAAGGGCAACGATTGTGGTAAAAATTCTTTTCTTCATGTCAAAATATATTTTAGTTTTAAAATGCAAAGATAACACTTTTTTTTTTAATTGCAAATTTTATTCCATAGCAAAAAAACTTTATGGATTCAACAACAAAACTACTTATTTATCATTGCTGTCCGAATCTTGTGTGCCATTAAATTTATTAACATAGTCGTTAAAACCCTCTTGATATACATTTTTTAGTTCATACCGATTATCTTCTTCCTTTTCAAATACCAGCGTATACCAATTACATTTTAATACAACTATCCTTTTATCTGTTTGAATGGGTATCGACTGAACAAATCTTAGTTTACTAACATTTTTGTGATGAAAATGCAATAATAGTTTGGAACAGTATATTTTTTTTATATTGGAAATGCCCCCTGTATGCACAACATTAACAACCCTTTGTTTTTCATATTTTCTATTATCAGGCAAAACGATGAATAAAGTATCTAATTGAGAGAACGCTGTATCATAATGTATAATTTTTCTATAATTTCTATTTTGAAGACTTTCTGATGGAAATATAATCTCTTTATCTATATTTTTAAATTCCTCCTTTGCCAAATTGTATTTCAAAAGAATGTTGTCTTTGTTTTGCCCCATACATAAAGCATGACAGCAGAATAGAAAAATATAACAGAAAATTATTTTATTTAAGGTTCCCTTCATTTCTTTCTTATGTTAATTTTATACAAATATATTTACTTGTAAAAAGATATTTTGTTACGATTTTTGTCTTTGGTTTGATATGCTTGCCTATGTTTTATTTTGCAAAGATAGCCGTTTTTATCTATTTTCATTCAATCCAAGTGTATTCAATTTTCATGATTTCCCAATTGTCATTTTGTTTTTCCAAAACCACATAACCGCCAACATAAATTTTACTGAAGTAAACGATAGCACGATGCATCTTTGTATCAATAACAATACATTCGGCTTTCGGATAGGTCTCATACTGCCAATAACCGCCCCAGTGTCCGTAGAAAATGGTGGCGGCTTTTGAGACGAAATTCATTTTCCGGCGACTTTTTTTAATGGCATACGCCACTTGCATAATGTTATGCTTTCCCATCTCAACATGTTTATTGCCTAAAAAATTGTCCAACAATTTTTTGTATTCATCCGTCAAATATACAATTTTTCTGTCTGAAAAATGCACCGGAGGGCGGAATGTGACATTTGAATCCACTAGAGTGGCGGGAATTTTGAACCAACGGTCGGCGTTGCTATTAAAATCCAGTGAAGGTATACGGTTTTCAATGATAAACC
>JAEEGK010008996.1_pt1 | contig 23439 bp, 12 predicted proteins | sample 8958771 | NCBI WGS metagenome assembly JAEEGK01 (sample SAMN16246547, study PRJNA631951) | gut metagenome | biome: gut microbiome; feature: rumen; material: SC-attached | host: Bos | place: Iran: Karaj | collected 2018-10
AAATATATTTTAAAATCTACTTGGTTTGGGTCTGGTTTGGGTTCTTTTGATACTTCCATATATTCAATAATTAAATTAATAAATTTAATAATCCTAAAAAATATTATTCTATAATTTTTCTTTTTTTAAATTGAATGATGAATATATTTTTTTAGTATTTAAATTATATTTTAATTTTAAGTTTTACTATATAATGATAAAGATGATATCTATTTGAGTAAAACTAAAATCTCAAAGATTTCCTCAATTTAAAACAATTTAGACATATATCCAATTTCATTATTTTTTAAATAAATAAATTATTATTTTTTAAGGATGTATAAATTTGGATATAATCAATTTATTTTCAATAATCATAGATAACGTTCATTCACAAAAAAAATGAAAAGACAATTTTCAAAATAGTTCATGGTTATTCAAAAATAATTAAAATATAATCAAATACAGAATTCTATGATTTTTTATTAAAATAGAACATTTAATTAAATATAGAATATTAAGAAAGTCAAATTTTAGAATAATTGATTATTTATTATTAATTATTTGAATTATTTTTGTTGACTTAATAATGTAAAAAGTATTTTAATTATTTTTTTAAATCTGAATAATAAATAATGAATAAATTAGAAAATGGAGAAGCAACAGAAGAATTAATAGAAAAAAATGAAGAATCAAAAGAAATTGCATATCCAAAGCCATTATTTTTTATATTATTTTTAACAATAGGAATAATAAATAATTTAGGTTATGTTTTAATTTTAACAGGTTCTCAACAATTTTCATCTCAATTAAAAAATGAAAGTTTAATAGCAATGTATCCTTTAGCATTAATGGCTTTTTCTTCATTATCTCGTTTCATAAATTCAAAATTTTGTATAAAAATATCATATTTTAAGCGTTTATTAGGATTATCAATATATTTTTTTTCAGGATATATAAGTTTATTTATAATATTACAAATAGTAGAATCAAAAAAAGATTTTAATAATACTCTTGCATTTTTTTTAACTTTAATACCAAGTATAATAATGGGAACTGGATCAAGTTTTGGTGAAGCAACAAATTTAGGATATATAAGAACTTTTCCTAAAGATTATATTTCTGGTTGGAGTTCAGGAACTGGATTTGCAGGAGTTTTTGGAGCTTTAATTTCTCTTTGTTGTAAGAAATATGAATGGAAATTAAAAAATTTATATTTATTTGTTTCTCCTGTTGCTTTAATTTATTTTGTTTGCTTTTATATTTCTTTTAAAGTCAAAGAAAAATATGATCTACTAAATTCAAATAAAGCTCAAAAATTATATCCTAAAGATACTAATGAAATTTTTAATAAAGAAAATAATAGTAATTATGATAATCAAATTGAAAATGTTACAATTGATAATGAAGGTGATGTTAGTAATAATAAAGAAATGAATTGTAAAAATTTTATTGAAGGATTTTTTCATGGAAAAAGATTTATTATTAATTTAGCTTTGGTTTATTATTTAGAATATACTATTAATTCTGGATTATGTGAAAGAGTAAATAAAAAAGGATATGTTAAATCAAGTAATTTTTTTAATACTATTCAATATGAAACTTTTATGCTTTGTTATCAAATTGGAGTTGTTTTATCAAGATCAAGTTTGGCTATTGTTAAACATATTTCTTTTATTGAAACTTTTTCAATTATTCAATTTATTAATTTTGTTTTATGGTTTATTGAAGTTTATTCTGGATTTATTACTAATGAATGGATTTGTTTTATTCATTTAATTATTGTTGGTTTATGTGGTGGAGCTTCTTATGTTGGATGCTTTTATTTTGTTTTAAATTCTCAAACAATTGAGCCTCGAATTAAAGAGTTATGTTTAAATATTGGTACTATATTCAATGATATTGGAATGTTAACTTCTTCAATAAGTGTATTAATATTAGATAATACTATTATGAAAATTTAAATTTATTTACTTAAATAATTATAATTGAAATTCAAATAAACAATTTACTTTGTTTTTATTTTTTTTCTTTGTTTTTTTTAATATTTAATATATGAGAATTTGAAATATATATATAACAAATTCTTATTTAAGAATATCTTATTTATTAATAATTTCATTTTTTTTTCAGAAAATATGAAATCAGAAAGCAAAATTAATTTTATTTAAACAATTATTTAATAATATATTTGAATTTTCATTAATTGAATCATTAGATAATCCATGTATTATTGTTATAATATGGTTTTTCTGTTTATTGATTTTTATTTATTTTATGATATTTAGTTTGAAATTCATTAAATTTGAAATTTCTTCATATTTCTTTTTATATATCAAACTTTATTTTGAAACAAATTTTTTTCAATTCAAAAAAGAATAGAACTTTTCATTTATGATTATAATTTTGTATTTAGTTCATCATGAAAAAAAATTAATTGCTCCTTTCTTTGTTTTTTATTATTATTTTCTAGATGACAAGAGTTTTTCTTTCATAATTTTTTAAGCATTTTCTAATTATTCATTTCGAATTTTAGAGCAATATTTTTCTTTTCTGAAGGTGATTTATTGGAATTTTATTTTAAAATATTGAATTTAAATTCATAAATTTAATAATATTTATATTATTTAATTATAAAAAAATATTGTTCAAAATATTGTTTAACAAGTAGTTTTTCAATAAATAAAAAGTTTTGTATCTTAAAACAATTAATTTTTGTATTAAAACAATTTAAATTATTAATATATATATCATAAAAAAATAAAATAAATATATATATTGTATATGTTACTCCTCTTACATTTCATCATAATATTCTTTAAACCAATTATTTCAATATTATCCTTAAATTTCTACAGAAATTTAACCAAAATACTTTCCCCAGATAATTTAATGGAAAATTTATATTCAAATGATATTTTTACATTTCTTGAAATTGGTACACCAAAGCAGAAAATTTCAATGAATATAAAACTTCAAACATATGCTTTTTATTTTTTAAGTGATGAATCAAAATCAAATTTAATAAATTTTTCCCCAAAAAAATCTAAAACTTTTTATTCATCAAATATATCATCATCTTATATTATCAATGAAGATTTTCACAGAGCATTTTTTTCATCAGATATTATTTCATTAAGTGATATTAATAAAAATAATAATTTTACTTTTTTATTAGTTAAAGATATATCATCAGAAATATATGAAGGAGGGGGAATTGGATTAAATTTAAAAACAAAATCACCAAATATAGAAAATATAAGTTTTATTTATCAATTAAAAAAAAATAATTTAATTCCTTCATATACTTTTACTATAAAATATAAAAATGAAAATGAAGGAAATTTAATTATTGGTAAAAGACCTGATGAATATGATAATCAATCTTATAAAAATGAATATTTTAAATATTCAAATATTCCTTCTCATAATGAAGAATTTGATTGGGGATTATATTTTGATAAAATTGAATATGATAATATTTTATTTGATAAAATAAAGAATTATGTATATTTTGAAATTGAATTAGGTGTTATAATTTCCAATTCTAATTATAAAACATTTATTGAAAATCAATTTTTTAATAAATTCTTTATAGAAAATAAATGCTTTCTTGGGAAATTTTCATTAGAAAAAACAAAAGAAACAGAATTTCAATATTTTTATTGTGATGAAGATGTAGATATTTCTACAATTAAAAATTTAAATTTTTTTAGTAAAGAATTAAATTATACTTTTGAATTTAATTATAAAGACCTATTTTATAATTTTAAAGGAAAAAATTACTATCTTATTGTATTTCCTTGGTACAGAAGTCTAAATTGGAGAATTGGATTACCTTTTTTTAAAAAATATCAATTAGTATTTGATTCAGAAAAGAAAATTGTTGGATTATATGAAATAATTTTAGAAAAAAAATTTAAATTTAAAAATTGGAAAAATTATATGATAATAATACTATTTATAATTATCATATTTTTGATCATTTATATTTCAAAAAGCCAAATAAATAAAAAAAGAAAAATAAGAGCAAATGAATTAGAAGATAATTATGAGTATATAAATCAAGATATAGAATATAAAATAAATTAATATTAGAAAATTTTTTTACAAAAAACATTTTCCAATATTCAAAAATTATCATTCAATCTTATTAACTTTTCAAATTCCATTTTTTAAAATTTATGAATATAATTATGAGAATCTCTTTAAAATTACCACTTTTCTTTTGGAATTCTCTTTTTATTTTAACTTTATTTTACCAATTTTTTATTTTTTTTAATATGAAATAAAATAAAAATAAATGAAAAAAAATAGAAGTAAAAGTAATCCTCATATTTCACATTATAACGATTATTTTCTGAACTCAAATAATATAAGTTCTGTTATACCTCCAAATAGAATAAACTCTGTTAATTTTTTAAAATTTCAACCAAGAATAAAAATAACAAAAAAGAATTTATATAATTTATCAAGTTCAATAATTGATGATGATAATAATCACATCAATTATGATTTTAAGTTTTATAACAATTGTAATACATTGGATAAAAAAAATAATTCAAGGAATAGAATGAATAAAACATCTTTAAATTTAAATCGATTATTATTAAATATAAAAAAAGAAATTGTAGGAATATCACAAAATATACCTAATGAAAAAAATATAAACTCAAATTTCAAAGAAAAATCAAAAAATACTTCCAAACCAAAATTACATTATAAAAGAAACAATAATAAAATAAATAATAGTATGAATTTTAATAATAATAACATAAGACAAAAATTTATTTCATTAAAAAATGAATCAGCATTTAAAAATTCATATATACCATTTAATAAAAGAATAAATAAAAGTTATGTATTAAATAATTCAAAAGAATTATCAATAAATGATTTAAAAGATGAAAAAATTAATACATTAATAAATGAAAATGATTTATTCGAAAGAAAATTAAAAAAGTCAAATGGTATATTACCAGAATTAATAAAAAAAAGTTTAAAATATGAAATAATGAATCATGATTTAAAAAAAGAAAATCTAAAAAAAAGTGATGTAAAAGAAAATGAAAATTATAGTAATTTACATAATGAAAATAGAATAGAATATTTAGCAAATGATATTAATGAAATTTTAGGTAATGATGAAGAAATAAAAAAATCAATTAATAATATTTTAAAGAATAATTCATCTTTCAATAAAATTCAAAATGACTTTAAAACAACTAATCAAGAATACTTTGAAACTTTTAAATATCAAAACACTGAAAATGGTGCTTCAAATAAATTAAATATATTTGAAATTTCTAAAAGTGATTTTAATATAATATCTGAAAAAGGAGTTTCTTATCATAAAGAAATATTAAATTCTCAATGTGAAATCATTGAATTAAGAAACAAATTAAAAGATATTAATGAACAATATAAAAATGAACAATTAAATAATAATAAAATGCTTAATTTTAATCATGAAAACTATATTAAAAATGAACAAATTGAAGAATTAAATAAACAAATTAGAGAATTGAAAAAAGAAATTGAAGAATTAAAAAAAGAAAACTATGATCTATTAAAAGAAAATGAAAAATATATTAATTTAAATAAAGTAATAAATATTAGAAATGAAGAGTTTAAACAAAAGGAAATCCAATTAGAAAATAAAAACAATAAAATAAAAATTAAAAAAAATGATTATAACAATTATAAAATAATAAAAAATGGTAATTTAAAATTTTTAAATTCAAAAAATAAAAATCAAGAAATAACAAATCAATATGAAAATATTCTAAAAATAAAAGATGAAGAAATAAAAAATTTAAAAGAAAATATACAAAGTTTAATAAATGATTTAAAAGGAAAAAATGAATTAGAAAATGAATATATAAAAGAATTAGATGAAAATGATATTGAAACAATGAAAATGACAATGGAAAATTTGAGAGAATTAGTTGCTGAAAAAGAAAAAGAAATTAAATATTTAAAATCATTAACTGAATCTCAAAATTCAAGTTCAAAACAATCAAATCATAATTCTCAAAATAAATTCAAACTTTATAAAATTGAACTTGAAAATTGTAAATTACAATATCAAGAAGAAATTGAACAAAATAATTTATTAAAAGAAGAAATCAAAAATTTAAAAAAAAAAGAAAACTAATATTATTTAAAAACTATTAAAATAAAAGATTAATATATAATTTTTCCAATTTTTATAAAAAAAACAGGATTGAATATAAAAAACTTTAACTTAATTAAAATAAATTAAAAAAACAAAATGAAATTTTCCAAAAATTTTAAAAACAAAAAAAAATGAAAATTCAGTTCATACTCTTATTCCTAGTAAAAATAATAAAAATAGAAAAAGAAACAAATCTAAACAAAGACCTTCGCATAGAGTTAAATATATCCAAACAGTAGTTCAATATTATGTGAGAAGTATTATATCGTATTATATATGCCTCTCACAATAGTCATTTGGGTTTGCTGAAAAACACAATGAATGCTACAAATATGCATTGAACACTAAATCATGTAAGTAAAATAAAAAGAGAACCTACTCAGGACCAAGAAATTGAAATCTACATTGAGATTCTCAAAACCATATAATGAAGACATTGTCCATTTCATTTTTTTCATAATTTCAATTTTAATCAAATTTTAAATAATATTCTTTTCCCAATTTTAATAGTATTATTAATGAAAGTGAATTCTAATGTGCATTTAAGGCAAAAGTTAATAATAATAATGGATTGAAAAGAAAAATTCAATTTCTGTTTTAAGGGGTGATCCTCAGGTGAATAATTCATATATTTAAGATTTATTATTCCTCTTTGAAGTCTTTATTCTGGAAAATAGACATAAGTATTATTGGACTTTAATTTAAATTGATAATATAAAAAAAGAAAAAAATTTACTGGCTCTTTTGATATAGAATTTCATTAAATGATATTTCAATGATTATAAAACAATTTTATTATTAAGTGAATGAATTATATGGTAAAGGGGAAAGATAAAAGAAATAATATTAATCAAATAGAAATATTATTCTTATTAGAAATTTAATTATGATTTTTAATGAGATTTTTTATTTTTTTCAAGGAATTATTTTTATTTTATTTTTTTAATTAAAAACTAGTTTTTTTTAATATATAATTTAATTATTTGTTTTTTTTCTGTCTTCTTATATTTAAAAATATTTATTTTTTATATGATGTAATAATTATATATTTATAATAGGAAAATAAAAATGCAAAACGAGAATATTCGAAAAATTTGTTTGAGCCATGAAAATGAAAATAAAGGAATATTAAAGAAAAGACATAGAGGAGAAGATGTAAAATGGACTTTAGAAGAAGAGTTTTTATTTTTTGAAATACATAAAATATTTGGAAATAAATGGAAAAAATTTGAATGTTTTTTTCCTGATAAGAAAGTAAAAGAATTAAAAAATCATTTTCATGCTTGTTTAATTAAAACAGTAAGAAGAACTCTTCATCAAAAATTCGAACCTGAATTTATTGAAATTGTACGTTGTTTTTATTCAATTAATGCTTTAATTAATTTAATGAAAGAAATCGACGAAAACGAAAAAAAAATTTCTGAAGATATTTCTACTACAAATTCAATTATTAAATTAAAAAAATCCAAAATTAAAAATAAGAGAAAGGATAATAAATATAATCCTAAAAGATTAATTTTTTCAGGAGAATTAACTAATGATATGTTAGTTAATTATAAAAAAAAATTAATTAAAGAGGTTTTATTAAAAAAACCGGAAATTAATTTATTTTTAAGTTCGAACAATAAATTATTAAATTTTGAACTTGAAGAAGTTTCATGGCTTTTTTCAATTGTAATCAAAACTAAATTAATTTATAAATGTAAACAATGTATGAAATTACAAAAAATTAATAATGATAATATTAAATTAATTTCTGAATATATAAACGACAATTCAACTTTTGTAAATGAGAATTTTGAAGATTATTGAATAATTTTGTTTGGGTATTCAATGTTTAACAATTCTTTTTAATAACTTTTTGTATATTTTCTATGAATAAACTTGTTTTGTCTTTTAAATATTTGTATGATATAAAATGATATTTTTGTTCTTTTCAATCTTTTATATAATTATATTATAAAAACATTGTTTAAATAAACATAAGTAATTTATTTCTAATAATAACAATTGATTTAAAATAATTTGTAAATTGAAGATTTATTCTTGTTTGTTTGGTTTTAAGGATAAATATTTATAAATAACCTATAAAAAAATCATCAAAGAACATTAAATTATTTTTTATTTTTTAAATTTCATTTAAATTTTTCGAATAATTTATTTATATATAAATAAATTAAGTTAATGTTGCTTCAAAATTGCAAAAAACTTCATATTCCATCATATTCATTTCAATATAATAATGAAGATAATTGTTGTTGTCTTAAACATTTATTAAATATGTTTTTATACTCAGAAAATAATTTACAATCAAATAAATACTCTCAATATTTTTTCAAAGTGGTATATAATTCATATTCTAAAAATAATTTTGATTTTAAAAATTATACTCTTGAGCAAACAAAACAACTATTAACAATATTAATAAAAGAAATATGTCATCATTATATGATAAATAAAATTAAAATTTCAAAAGCAATTGTTAATGTAGCTTTAGAAACCTATGAAAAAACAATTTTTAAAAATCATCCAGATATAACAAACTTAGCAAGTATAGTTTATAATAATATTGGATGTATTTATGCAAGAAATAATTCTTATGAAAAATCATTAAAATTTCTTAATAGATATTTTAAATATTCAAATAATAATATTGATAATTTAATTTATTATAATAATATTATTAGGGTTTATTCCAAAATGAATGGTAAAATTAGTGATATTAAAGATTTAATGCAGAAATTTAAATTATTAATTGATACTGAAATTTCAAATCTTAAAAATGAAAATTTTTCAAATAATAAAAATATTGATATTGAAAAAGTAAAATTATTATCTTTTTTATATTATAATTATTGTTTTTGCTTAGAAAACATTTTAGAAAAAACAAAAGAAAGTAAAGAACAATATACAAAAGGTTATGAATTTACAATATGTTTCTTAGGAGAAAATTCATTAGAAGCAGAAAGATATATGATAAAATTATATCAAGATAGAGAAGTGAGTAAAGTTAATAATATTTCAAAAAAATCAAAAAAAAAAAGAGACTTAACTCCAAATATAATAAGACATCATTCATTAAAAAGAAAAGATAATGATTACAATCAAAAAATGGAAAAAATATTAGAAAAACTAAATTTATTTGAATTAAAATTAAACAATTCAAATATAGAAGATAATAATAAGAATAATAAAGAAGATATAAAAAAAAGAGATGCAGACACAGATCCAGAATATATGAATAAATTAAATAATTATAATGATTATCAAAAGAGAAAAGAAAAAAACAATAAGAAAAAATTAGAAGATGAAAAAGAGATAGAAATTAAGAAAGAAGAAAATAAAAATACAGACAAAATAAAGCCTATAATAAATCAAAAAAAAGTTTCAAATTCTTCTGATTCATTTATGGCAATGTTAAAGGAATTTGATATAGAAATTCAACAAGAAAATGAAGAAAAAGAAAGAAAAGAGAAAGAAAGAAAAGAAAAGGAAAAAAAAGAAAAAGAAGAAAGAGAGAGAAAAAAAAAAGAAAATCCAAATGAGAAAAATAATAATAATAATAATGATGGAACAAAAAAACAATTAAGAATAAAAAGTGTATTTCAAAAAGTTTTAGGTTTAGTTCCTAAAAAAGAAACTGAAAAACCAAAAGGTCAATTTACTGAATTAATTCATTCAATGTTAAATGATGATAATAATAATAAGAAAAAAGAAATAAATGAACCTGAAACAAATGAAGTTTTATTTAATATAAATGAAAGAAAAGAAAATGTTTTTGATATTGATAGTGAAGGTAATAGAAATAAAAATAGTCAAAATAAAAATAATATTTTTGATTTAGATGATAATAATAATAATAACATTAATTCTTTTAAAAAAAATAATAAAGAAAAAGAAAATTCAAATGTTCCTAAATTAAATTTACAAAAAATTTCTGTTTTATTAGATCCTTCTTCTTATAGATATTCACCTAAAACATATTATCAAGAAGTTAAAAAAGAAACTTTAATAATAAAACCTAAATTTAAATCGCCAAATAATAAATATGATATTATTCAAACTTTTAGAAATATCATTAATCAAAATTCATCTATTAATGAAACATTTTCAATTGAAAGATACATTAATGATACTAAATTTATAATAAAAGTTTTAATAAAAGAAAATTCATTAAAATTTACTTTATTTAAAGAAAATAGTAATAAAGAAATTAGTGATTTAACTTTAGATTATAAGAAAATTATTTCAACTTTACCTAAAATGAATTTAGAAATTGGATTAGCACCTTTTCAACTTTTATCTTCTTTTAAAAACACTTTAGATTTTGCAAAATATTTTATTCAATATATTTCAATAATGAAAAATAATAAATTTGGTTTAACTCCAAAACCTCTTTCAATAATAGATAATAAAAGAATTGAATTTAAATTAAATAAACATTCTTGTTTAGTTGAAATTATTTCTTTTAATAATAATTTATTTTATAGAGCAATTATTTCATGTGAAAAAAATTTTTATGTTGATATTTATTTAAATGAAGAAACTGACTTAAAACAAATATTAAAAGATAAAGAAGAAAGTATTAAATTTGAAAACTTTTATGTAAAATTTACAAGTAAATTACAAGAAATTTTAAAAAATGAATATCTTGAAAATTTAATTATTGGGAAAGATAAAAATGAACAAGAAAATATTAGTATAATATGTAGAATTAAAAATTTTACTGATTTTAATAACAATGATTCAATTAATTTTGTTATTTCTAAAATCATTGAAAATGTTTGTACAATTACACATTATAATAAAGAAAAATTTGTTATGGAATTCGATAATAATAATTTTTATTCTCATTTTGGAATTAATATTTCAGATTTTGAAAAATTAAATTTAGAAGAACAAAGAATTTTAATTAACATTGTTTCTTTATCTTTTAATATAAAAAAACAATGTCTTTTTAGAGAAGATATAATTTTTAGTTATGATACAGAAACAAAAGATTATTTAACAACAATAGATTTAGTTTCTTTAAATGATAATTATTTTTCTTATTATAGATATAAATGCAAAGATACTATCAATTATTATGAATGTACTCTTTTATTATTAGCTAAACCAGAACAATTTAAAATTATTCAAGATAATGCTTTAAAATTATTAAAAAAGGAAAATAATTTGAAGAAAAATATGGAAAATATAGCAAAGACTATTTCTCAACAAATAGAACTAATTTTATTTGACTCTGTTGATTTATTAAATTAACAAAATAATAATATAAATACTAAATAAAATTTTTTATGGATTGTAAAATAAAATTTATCCAAGAAATAAGTGTAATAATATATATTTTTAAATTATATTTATTCATGATAATAGCACTAAAATTATATAAAGAAATAAAATTTATATTTTGGGATTTAAAATATAATTTGTACTATGATGATTTTTGTTTTTGTTTTTACTTATTCTTTCCATTTCAGCAATTTTAAATATATTATTCTTGGGTGATCTTATATAAAGATTATTTTTATTATTAAAAATATTTGTTTGAGATAAATATTTATAAATAAAATTTGGATCATTGAAATTTTGACTTTTCTTCATCTGAGATACTTTATTTAACAATTGATTATTTATATCTTTATCATTTTTCTTTTTTGTTAAAGAAGGATATTTATAAAAACAACTATTACTTTTTCTCATTTTATTTATGTGATTATTTAAATCACTTTTAAATTTATTTAAAATACTATTATTTTTTTCGGTTGAATTATTGTTATCTTTATCATATTCTAAATCTTTTTTTGAATAAAGAAAAAAATTTTCATGGTGTTTTTTATTAATGTTATAATCTTTTGTTAATGATTTATATTGGTTCATAATTTGTTTCAATTGAAAATTTCTTTCTAACATTTCTTGACTACTCATTTCATTTATATGTCTAATTGGGCTTCTGAATTTCAGAGAATTCATTCCTGAAATATATTTTAATTGTTCTGCACTTTTTTTATTAGTGTTTAATTTATTGTTTGATGCTTTAAAACAAGGTTTATAAATTGATAAAATAAATTTTTGAAATTTCATTCCTTTAAGAATATTTTATTTTAATTTATAAATTAATTTTTTTAGAATAAAATATTTTTAAGAAAAATATTCATGAATAAAAGAGAAATAAAGAGTAAAAACTGAATAATTTTTTGAATTTAATTAATAAAAATATACAAAAATGGGAAATAATATGTCAATGCAATTAAATTTAGATAATTCAGAATATAATTTTCAAGAACAAACCAACCGTTTTATAAATGGAGAAAAAGCTTCAATTCAGAGAATACATGATAATTTAACTGATTATAATTCAATATTTGATTTAAGTAAAAAAAATAAAAGTCATTTAATTACTAGATTAAATAGTCAAAATATATTAGAATTTTCATTAGAAATTTATTCACAATTAATAGGAAATACAAATAAAATAAATGAAGGAATAATTCATCCTTTAACTTTATTAAAAATTACAGATGATAATGAATTTATGGAAAAAATATGTGATTTTGCAAATGATTTTAATAATTCTTTTGAAAAAATTAATAAAAATAATTTAGATATTGGACAACATATAAGTTCTATTAAAACTGATAGAACAGATAGTTTATTTGATAAAAGTTCAAAAGAAAATGAAGATTCACCTAAAATTGAAAATAATGATAATAATAATAAATTAAAAGCAGATGATCAAATTACTGTTCATTCAATTTTAAATCAAATTAATAATACAAATTTTAATAAATGGAATAATTCTAATGAAATTAATACTAATATTAATTTTGAAAAAAATAATATTAGTAAAAAAACTAAAAAAAGAAATTCTCAATCTTTATTTCAAAATTCTATTAATAATCAAAATAGTGAAGGTAAAAATAGTAATAATAATAATAATAATAATAATAAATTTAATGAAAATGATAAACTTTCTAATAGAAAATCTCCTTTAAAATCAAAGGCTTTAATACTTCAAGCAAATAGAAATTTAGATTTTAATAAAAGTTTTTATGATAATAATTCTGATAATAAAGAGAAAGAAAATATTTTTAATGAAATAAAAAGTCCTAAAAAAAATATTAAAAATAAAAATAAATATAATTTTAAAATTCAAGTTATTCAAACAAATCCAAATTCAATTAATCAAATATCAGATTTAAAAATAAATAAAACCTCAAATAATAAAAATAATATAAACACAATAAAAAATAAATCTAAAAATCATTCAAAAAAAAAGAAAAAAAATATTCAAATTAAAATCGATATTAGAAATATTTCAAATTCAAAAAATGAAAAAATTGAAGAAAAATTATTTCATAATACAATAAATGAAGACAAAACAAAAAAAAATTTAAATGATAATTGTTTAGTAACATTCAATAATGAAAAATCTCATTATATAAAAACAGAAAATAATCAAAATAATAAAAAAACAGAAATAAATGAAAATCTTCAAAATAAAATAAATAAAAATCCAAATAAAATTCCTAAAAATTATACTTCAACAGGATTTAAAAATTTAATATATAAATTAGAAAATGATAAAAATAAAAAAAATATAAAAAATGAAAGTGAAATTTTACCTTCTTCTTTTCAATTAGATAATAATGAAATAAATGATGAAAATTCAAATAATAATTTATATGATGAAATTATTAATGAATTAAAAATTCCAGAATATAAAGTTGATGTTGGTCCTTTAGAAAAGAAAAATTCTAATTTAAATTCTGTTTTATTAGATTATAAAAATAGAAATAAATTTTTGTTTGAAATTACTGAAGAAGAAAAAAAATTAAATGAACAAATAAAATCAATTAATAAAACAATAGGAAATGAATCATAGAAAAATATATGTTTTAAAAGATAAATTCTCAAATTTATATGATAAAACAACTTTATGATAATTTTATAATTGTTTAAAAAGTTTATAAATTGTATTCTTATTATAAATGAATTAATATTTATAAAAAAATAATTAATTAATTCTAAATTTTACTTTATTAATTTTGAATAAAATGAGCATCAATTAAATAATGTAAATATTGTTGATATTCTTCATCATTCATTAAGCCATTATGTCCACAAGATATTTTAATTAATTTTAAATTATTTTTTATTGAATTAAAATCTCTACAAAATTTAATATAACTATCATCACTAATTTCATTATCACTAAAATAATTATCTTCTTCAGGAAATTCATTATCTTTAGCAATAAGTGAAAGAATTGTTTCTCTATTCATATAATTTACAACTTCTAAGAGATCTAATTTATTAATGAAAATCGATAATAAATCACATAAAATTACAATATTATTTAATATTTCATTATCATTAAAATTTAATGTTTTAATTTTATATAATTCATCATAACATGATTTTAAAATTTCTTTACATGATTCATTATAAAAACCAAAATCTTTACTCTGATTATTTATTTTCACAAATTTTTTACTTTGAACTCCCCATAAAATGAAATTTGTAAAAAAATCTCTTACAAATAAAGATTTTATTCTATATGAATATTTTTTAGTTGAAATGTCTTTTAATTCTTCACAACAAATATTAACAAAATTATTGAAAAAATTAAATAAACATTTATCAATATTTTCCTTATTTTGAGCCTCATTAATTTCATTAATTAAAAATTCTTTTTCTTCTCCAAAAGAATTAAAATCATCAAAAATTTGATTTTCCTGTTTTTTAATATAATAATAATCACAAACAAAAATAAAAGAATAAATAAAAGAATTTTTTTGATTTTTTGTAAAAATTAAATCTAAAATATCTTCACATTTATGTTTAACTTCATTTTTAATTCTAACAAATTTATTCATCAATTCAACAATAACATTACTTTTTAAAGAACTACAATTTCTAATAACTAAATCTTTAGAAGAAAATAAAATAATTTTATAACAATTACTTTCAATAAAATTATTGATAGTATAATTACCAATAATGAAAAAAAAGTAAGTTAGAAAATATAAAATTTTTCCACAAAAAAAACAATTAACAACTTTATGAATAGAAGCAAAATTTCTATCTGAAATTAATATATCAATTTTTCTATTATTTGCTAAATAAGTAGCAGCAACTCCTCCAATAGAATAACCTTCAACTATAATTTTATCATATTTATATTTTTTAGTTCCTTCATCAAAAATTTTTAAAACATCATTTTTTGTTGTTGAAAAAGAAGCTCTTCCTTTTGAATAACCATATCCTCTGTAATTCCATAATAATACATCTATATTTTTATCTAAATAAAATTTAAGTTTTTTTCCTGCTATAAATTCAAAGGGTCCACCATTTGGACCACAAAAGAAAAAAAGTCTTTTATTTTTTATTTTTTTATTTGATTTATTATTTGATATTATACAATAATTTATTTTCCCTTCATTAAATTCTTCTATTTTGTAATCTTCAAATTTTTTATAAAATTCTATCCTGTAATAATTTAAATTTCCAAATGTATCATTTAATAAAAGATTTTTTAGAAATTTATATGAAAAAAAAAATGAATGGTCAAGAATAAATTTATCAAATATATCTAAGATGAAATTTATTATAAATATCATTTTTGATAAATTATATTTTTTATTTGAATCTAATATACCATTTTTATTTTGTTGCCAATCACAAATTATTTTTGAATGTTTTTTTATTTTAAAATTCTCAAAATATTTTCTAAATCCTGACTCTTGCATTTCGGTGTTTAAATAAATTAAATATTGATAAAAATTATTTTGATATGAAGAAATTTTTCCAAATTTTATTTTACATAGTTCATAATTATTTTTTAATGAATCAATAATTTCAAAACTTAATTTTATATTTTCAATTTCACTTTTTATTATAATGTTAGAAGGATCTCCTAATGATATTAAAGAATATTTTAAACTTTTAAAACATTTTCTAAAATTTTTTGCATTTTTTCTTGATTCAAAATATATATTAAAAGATTGAAAAGGAAATTGCCATTGATAAATACCATGAATAGCATTTATTCTTAAAGAAAAATAATTTATTAAAACACATAATATAAAACTATATATTTTATAAATTTTATTTTCTATATTGTTTGGATTTATAATTTTCAGAATTATATACCATAAAACTTTAAATAATCCTATTTCAAATAATAATAAAAGAAACAAAAAAAAAAGACCTGTTATTATAATTTGAATAATGAAAATACATTCCATTTAAATTTTAATAAAATAATACAAATATTTTTTTTATTAAAAAAAACTAAAGAAATTTAAAATATGTTTAAGAGATATAGTTTTATTAAAATTTAAAGAGAAAACAATTAATATAAGAAATAGCCTTTGGATAAAAATCAATTATATTAAATCTCATTACATAAAAAATAATCCAAGCAAGATAATTAGAAAATTGAAAAAGATAAATTAAATAAATAATTTACTTTTTCTATCATTAAATATTTTAAAAAAGATAATTTTTAATTTTTGTGGTCTTTTTGAATTTTGATTGAAATTTCAAAAAATCTTTTTCATCAAAATTAAATCTTTTGTTGATTAAATTGATAAAGGCTCAAAAACATTTTTATAATTAAAAAAAGAAAATAATAAATATTTCTTTTATTTAACCTTTAAAAGAAAAATAAGCAATAAAAAATTAATGGATAATAAATAAATGAGAAAACTAATTAGTATTACTTGACTATTATTTTTAGAGTTATTAAAATAATATATTTAAATTTCCATGATATTTTAATAAAACTTATATTTTGTTAATCTATTCTTAAACCTCAAAAAAATAATAAAATTATTAAATAAATATAAAAAATAAAAATATATATATTATTAATCAATTAAGCTAGAAGGATTTGAAGTAATTTATAAAGTATTTAAAATTAAGAAAATATCCTCATTTTTGTTGTCGGTTCAACAAATTCTAATTACATCTATAAATCACAATTTATCTTTAGAATATTTTTAGTAATTTAAATTACTTAATCTCAAGATAATTTGAAGAAATTATAGAATAATTGAAAAGGTGTAGATGTAAAACAAATTAAAATGAAGAAACCAAATATTAAATTTTATTTTAATGTAATTACTAAGGGTTTTAATTTTATTTTTTTTATTTTAATTATATATAATATTTTTATGAATTTTTGTTGTTCGGATGTTTGGAAGTTTTAGATTTATTTTAATGATTTTTCAAATTTTATTACAATAGAGTTTTATTTAAAAACATCAATAATACCATTATTTTATACAAATTAAGGTATATTCTAATAATTATCAGTATTAAGCATTACATTAATTTTTATTTTGACAATTTAAACTCTGTTTATTTTTTTCATAAATTTGTTTAATATTACTTTCTTTATATTTAACACTATAATTTTGTTCATTTGAATAAGAACTAATTAATATAGAGCATTCATCATTATTTTGATTTGTTGGTTCAAACTTATTTTTAAAATTTTGAGTTGTTAAATTATTTGGAATATCAACATTAATTGTTCCATTAGCATTTAAATCAGAAATACTACAACAATTCCCCATTTAATAACAAATTTAATAATTTTTTCTAAATCAAAAATTATATTTCTTTTTTAATTTAAAAAAATGAAAAGAATCTTATAATTATATAATTAAATAAATGGTGAAATTTAATAAACAATTAAATGAAAGAAAAGTAACTAAATGGAAAGATAAATATTTAAATTATAAATTATTAAAACAAGCAATAAATCAAATTTATATTACAATAAGAACTACAGATGATTTTAATAATCAAATTTTTGAATCAAGAGAAAAAAAAAGTGATTTTTCATATTCTAGAATTTCTGCTTGGAAATCTTTAAAACATTCAAATTTAATTAAAGATTTTTTTGATAAATTAGATAATGAAATTCAAAATTTTTATTTTAATTATTCTTCAATTGAAAAAGAACTTTTTCAAAAATTAAATGTTTTAATGAAATCAAAAGAAGATTATGCTAAAATAAAAGGAATGGTAGTAAAAACACAATGTGAAAATTTATATATATTAACTTTAGACACAAGATTATTTAATGATTTTATTTTTATAAATTTAGAAGCAATAAGAAAAATAATGAAAAAATTTGATAAAAAAATAAAACCTTTTTATAATGATAAATCATTAATGTTACGTTATATAAAAACAAGATTAGATTATCATAATAGTGATTTAAATTACATTTTAAAAATGAAAATCTTTGATGAATTAGTGTTATTAATTGATAATTTAATAAAAGTTTTATCAAAAAGAAGTGATGAAATTGAAAATAATAAACAATATGATAGAAATGATGAAAATGTATATAAAAATATTTTTTCTAAAATTAAAAAATATTCAAATGAAATTCAAAATCATATAAATACAATTTCAGTAACAAATAATTATAGAATTCCTTATTTAAATTTAGCAATGTTTCTTGATTATGAACAAAATTCTCCTAATGATACAAATTTAACTTCTAATTTAAATGAAGATGATTTTTATAATTATAATATGGAATTAAAGAAAAGAGATGGAAGTATTTTAATTACTAAAAAATTTTTATCTTTAACTGGATTTAATGAATTAAAAAAAATTAATAAAGGAAATTTAAGTGATTTAAATAGAGATAATGTTAATATTATGATTATCAATGTTTTGTTAAATTCAATTATGAAAAATATTAATTATTTAATTTATATTCCTTTTTTCAATAGAGACTATAATATTTATTATATTGGAATATGTTTAGCAATGATTTTTTTGGGAAATTTATTTTCAACTTTTTTTTTAAATATTTTTTCTAAAAGTAATAAACATTTTAAATTGGTTTTATTATTTAATATTCTTTTAATTCTTTGCAGTAATTTAATGATAATTCCTTATTTTGAATATGATGATGATAATTCTAAAAAATATTTGTATATTTTTTTCTTATCTAAATTTATTTTTGGATTAGGTTCATCAGGAAAAATAGAAAGACAATATTTAATGACTTTTCTTCCAAAAAATATTTTATATTTATATATAAAAAGATATAATGAAAATTTAATTAATGGTAAACTTTTAGGAATGATAATTGGAATTTTATTCATTTATTTAACAACCTTTAATCAAAAAAATTCAACAATTTATGTAATGTCGATTATACTTAGTATTTTAAATATGTTTACAATAGTTTATGCTTCTTATATTTTTAGAAGTCCTTCAAAAGCAAAATTTTCATTAATGAAAAAAAAAATTAAAACTTTTAAACTTTTTGAAAGATTAAATTCTGAAGAAAGTTCTCATAGTGATAATATTAAAGAACCTCCTAAAAGAAATTCAAAATCTAAAGAAGAAATGTCTCAAGAAGAAATTGAACAAGTTGATAAAAATAATGAAGAATTAGGTCAATTTAATTTAAAAAGTAAATTTACTGATTCAAATTTAATTAAAGATAATGTAAATAATATTTGTTATTCTTATAAAAAAAATTTACCTTATTTACTCCAATTATTAACTTTTCATGTTTGTATTTCAGAATTTATTTTATGTAGTATTAATATTATTTATCCTATTACTCTTTTTAAAAATCAATCTATTGATTATTATTGTATGGTAATTCCATTATTTTTATTTAATTTAGTTCATAAATTATATAATGACTTTTATTCAAAACAAAAATTTATTTTAAGTCTTCTTCATTTAGAAATTGTTATTTTTTTCTCTTTATTTTTTATTTTTATATTTCCAATTTTTATAATTAATTTTCTTTATGTTTTTATTATATTTTCAAATATGATCATACAAAGAAAATTAAGAAGATTTATTGCAGAAATTTTCCCTGATGATTTTATAATCCGAAAATTTAAATCAAATTCTTATATTACATGTTTATCACATATTTCTTCTATTATTGGCTCTTTATTACCTTATATTATTGGTAATATATTTAAATTTAGTATTGAAGAAATCAGTGGAACCAAAATTATCCTGTTTTATACTTTTTATGTTACAATTTGTTTTTCTTTACTTTTAATTTCTACTGTTCTTTATCATAAAAAAATTAATTATGGAAAAATGAAATTATTTTCAAGAATTCTTAAAAATAATTATTAAATTAGAATTTGATATTATTGAATTAAATAAATTTATTTATTTATAATCAATAAATATTAATTTAAAAAAATATAGTTAATATTAATATATATATTAATTATCAATCTCTTAATAACTTGAATAAGTATTTTTACATTAAATATTGATCTCTTAATTACTTTATATAAAAGTTAATCAACATTTAATAAATAAAATCTTATTTATTTAAAATAATTCTTAATTGTTTGACTTAGTTTTTATTAATTAAATTATTTTTTTCAAATATCTTATATATTTATTCTCATAATAGTAGGGTTTTATTTTAAATAATAACTTAGTTCATTTTATTTTTATGATTTTAATTTAAAAATTCATTCAAAATACCAATCTTTAAAGTAACTTTTTAATGTTTAAACATTAATTATTATAATCAAAGAGAAAATTAATGAATTACTTTTTTTTTAACTGAGGTTTAATTAATTTGAATAAAATTTTAATAAGATAATTGAGAAATTTATGAGGATATTCACATAAAATAATATGAAAACAGAAGAGAATATTGAAAATAATTGTGAATTTCATATTTTTTTAATTAAAAGACATTGAAATTGAAAAAGAAAAATATATTAACATGGAGCCCTTATTTTATTTTTTTATTATAAAAATTAATTAGTTAATATATATACATTAAAAACATAAACCTTGAAAGATCTCGATGAAGAAAAATTTTATGAATATTTTTGTGAAATTGAAAAGAAAGATGAATACCTTTTTATAATATAATAAAGATAAAATTAAATATAGTAATTGTTTTATTATTAAGTGTTTTTCAAATTGTTTTATTAAATTATTGTTTTATTTTTTTTTGTTGATTTATACTTTTAAGATATTAATCTTTTAAATTTTTCTCACATTTTTTAGACAATATGAAAGTATATTTTCTTTTGAATATTAATTTTTGAAATGATAAAAATTTAAAAAATAGGACTCTTATTTTTTATTTTTTATTTTTTATTTTTTTTTAATTCATAATTTTTTAATAATATCCCCCCTCCTAACATATGTATAAATTCCAATTTGTATGATCTATAATATACGATTAAAATTGTGTTTAAGTTTTCTCAATTTTGTTAGTTATCTTAAATATATTTTTTAAAAGAAAGGGAATTGGGATACTAAAATAGAAAAAAATAAAGAATTAAAATAAAATAAAAAATTTTAGAATTGTAATTCCTTATATTGAAAATTAAATATTCTTTAATCATCAATTAATATACAATAGAAAATAAGTTTATGAAATATTTAAAAAATACTTTACTTTATATTTTTTATTATGAAAAATTTAAATAAGCTTTACTTTCACTAAATTGAAATAAATAATAATAAGATCATTTATAATAATAAATAATTTTTATATATTATTTCTTTAATTAGAACCTATTCAAATAACTAAAATAATGATTTTTGAAAAGTATTCTTTTTAAAAAAGTAATCTAATTTAAAATATATCTATTATTTTAACATATTAAATCAACATATTATGTGTAAAAACACATTTCATTGAAAAAAATTCAATATACTTATTTTAAATTAATAAATGATATTTACATTCATTTTAGATTAAAATAATTAAAATAAAGTAGTATGAAATATCAATTTTTCTATCTAATTTAGTTTGTAAACATCATTATTAATGCCTTTTTTAGTGGATTTTTTATGTTATATCTCAAAAGAATCAATTATACTTCAGTGAAATATAAAAAAAAAATGATAAATCTTATATTATTGAGGGACTTTTAATATATGCGTTTATGAATACTATTATTTGATTTATATATATAGAAATAATATTAGTATATCTAAATAAAATGAAAATAGTATATTTTTTATTTGCTTCAGTTTTACTTTTCATTCATTGTAGAGATCAATGTCAAATGTTGACTTCTAAAAAATCAGATTGTACAGATTATCAATTAGGTGATGATGAGAAAGATGACGGTGATTCTTGTTGTTTTGTGAAAACAAAAACTGATGCGGGTGAAGTTTCAGGTTGTGCAATTTTTGTGAAAGATGATGTCGTTGATGAAGTGAAAAAGGCAAAAAAACAAGATGGAGTAAAATCTGTTAGTGTTGATTGTTCATCAAATTGGTTATCAATAACTTTATTATTTGTTATTTTTGCTTTATACTTTTAAAATATTATAAATATTAATTTTTAATTTCATTACAAATTTTTACTTTTTAAATTATTTTTTAACGAAGAAAATCTTTTATAAGTTTTATTGTTTAAACTTATTCAAAAAGACATTATGATTGAAAAAGTTAAAAAAAGTTTACCAAAATAAATGAAAAATAATATTAAATGCTTTTAATAATGAAGAATAATAAAATAATTTAATTAAAATATGTAAAGATTGGAATAATAATATAATTATAAAATTCAATATATCAAAAAGATCTTTATTTTAATTAATAATTATTTAATAAATAAATTATTACTTAAAAATATCTTATTTTTAATGATTTCAATTATTATATTTCAAAAAATCATAAAAAATTTATAAAAAAATAGCCAAAAATATGTTTGAGGATTATATTATCACATCAATTCTTTTAAAATAAGATTTTGCAAATATTAATTACAATTAATTAAAAAAATTTTTCTGAATTTTAAATAAATGTATTTTATAAATTATTGTTTGAAAAATAAAAAATAAAGAATTGTAATAAAATAAAGAATTCTAAATAAATAAATATCTATCACTATAAAATACAGAAAATTAAAAATAAAAATAATCTAATTTGAAAAATACATGATTAAAAAAAAATAAAAAAAAAATTATAATTTATTAGAGTTCTTTAAATATATTTTAATATAATAAAAGAACATAATTATTTAATATTATATGTGTTTAAAATTTAAATTTGAATATTATTCCATTTAAGTAAGGGATTCCCCTGTTTAAGTAATTACCTTTTTTTTTCAATTAATTTAAAAAATAACATTTAATTTTTTACTTTTTACAGAAATTATTGAAATATATTCAAAACATAATTTCAACCAATCAGAAATACTACAACAATTCCCCATTTAATAACAAATTTAATAATTTTTTCTAAATCAAAAATTATATTTCTTTTTTAATTTAAAAAAATGA
>JAEEGK010008998.1_pt1 | contig 23438 bp, 13 predicted proteins | sample 8958771 | NCBI WGS metagenome assembly JAEEGK01 (sample SAMN16246547, study PRJNA631951) | gut metagenome | biome: gut microbiome; feature: rumen; material: SC-attached | host: Bos | place: Iran: Karaj | collected 2018-10
AAAGCTTTACATGAATTTACTACTGATATGCAAAAAATTTCTAATAATTATAATTCTATTAAAGATAAGGCTGAATATTATTTAAAAGAAAATACTATGTATAAAAATGAAATTAATGAATTAGAAGAAAAAAATGAAGAGTTAAAAAATGAAATTATGAAATTAAAACATATGAATAATAAATTAAGTATTAGATTAATGAATAAAGATATTAATGAAGATAATATTGATGAAATGGAAAATAATTTTAATAAAAATATTAAAGAAAAATTTGAAAATGAACAAAAAGAAAAATTTAGAAATAAAATGAAAGAAAAAAAAAAAAAGTTTAATTCAAAATGATGATAATAAACAAATTAAATTACCTGGAAATGAAGATATATCAATTGATAAAATAGTTGAATTATTATCTAATGAAGAATTTGTAAGTAAAAATTATAGAGAATGTTCAGTTATTTCTAATTTATTAAATATTTATGAAAAAACAAGTAAAAAAATAACTAAATTAAATGAAGAATATGAAAAATTAATTGATCATCATCCTATTTATGATAGATTAGTTCAATTAATTCAAAAATTAAAAAGTAAAGACATTAATACTAAAATTAAATCAATTAATCAAATGAGTAAAAGAGTTATTAATGAATTACTAGGTAATTATATTATTACTATGAAAAAAGATCAAAGAAAAGAATTAATTGATTTATTAATTAATGATGAAGATATTAATAATTTGATTTATAATGAAAAATTGCCTAATGTTATGAATAGGGATAGAGTACTTGGGAGTATTTAAATTATAAATAATATGATTATTCTTGATTTTTTCTAATATATTAAAAAAAATAAATATACAATAAAAATAAATTTTTATAAAATTAATTTATATTTTTTATGAATGATTTTATTCTTTATATTAAATATATTATTTTATAAATTTAAAATAGCCTAGATAGGTTGTTAATATTGAATTTATAATTTTTTAATTTAAAGTTTTTTACTAAATTATTTAATATAATGAATGGTAAAACAAATTTAGTAAGTAATGTTAAATTTAATCAAGAAGAAAATAAACAAAATGAAATTCAAATAGAAACATTAAAAGATAAATTAAAACTTGATAAAGATAATTTAATAGGAATCAACAATGAAAAAAATTATCATTCAAATTCCCAATCAAATAAATTTCAAGTTAAAGATAAGTTAAATAATATTGAAAAAGATATACATTTAAAGATTAAAGAAATATTATTAAAATTATATCATAATATAGATGATAATAATGAACAATTATTAAAAGAAGAAAATCAATTTCAAAATGAATTAAAAATCTCATGTAATAATTTAGGTAAATCTTACTCAATTTTAGTTTTAAAAATATTATTAGACGAAATGATAATATTAATTGATATAATAGAAGATAATTTAGATTACCAAAATATTGATTTAAATGATTTATTAAATATTAAAAATAGTTTAATAAAAATAGGAAATGCAAGTGAAAAAATATTTGAACCTCTATTTAATAAAATTGGAAAAAATTTTGATATTAAATGTATTTTGATAGGAATTTTCACTAATGTAATTTGTGATGATGAAAGAATAAAAAATAATATTGAAGAAAATGATTATCAGAATCTAAAAAGTTGTAAAGATGAAAACGAATATGAAAAATTTGAAGAATATATCAAAAACGAAAATATAATTAATGATGGAAATTTTTATGATCAAAATGAATATAATGATGATGAAGAAGAAAAAGAAAATGATTTAAAAATAAATATTAATGAAAATGAAAATAAAAAAAATAATAAAAATAATAAAGAAAGTGAACAATGTCAAAATATGCAAAATATTGATGATTTACTTGATTTTATTAATGATGGTGAAAATATTAAAAAAAATAAAAAGAAAAAGAAAAAAAGTAAAAAAAATAAAAATGAAAATTTAATTGAAGTTAATGATGAAAATTTAAATGAAAGTGATGATAATGATCCTATTGTTGATAATTTTAAAAAATCTTTAATTGATTTTTCATTTAATGATAATAATAAAAAAATAAGACCTAAAATTAGTGAAAAATGGATAACTAAAATTCAAAGAATGAGTAATTGAATGAAAATATTTTAAGTGAATATTTATTTTTATAAATATTAATTTTTAATAGAATTGATTTTAAAAATCAAATTTAAAAAAATAATATTTTCAATTAATTTTTAATTATGTATATATTAATAAAAAAAGTGAAAATTATAATGTATAATATTTTATATTTTTTTAAAATTACAAAATAAATTTAAACCTTTTTTATTAATAAACTATTATAAAATATTTTTAATTTTTTCCATTTTTAAATTAAGATAAAATTAAATAATTTTTTTAAAATATAATTTCCTAATAAAATATATTTATTTAGTTTTTCAATTACATTTTAAAAATATAACTTTTGATTTTAAAAATAATTAAAGGAAATTTCATTAATATTTTCTTAATGTATTTATTTATAAATTTATGGATAATGAAAATAATATAAATCAAAATCCTTTATCATATAAAGAATTAATATATTTTAAAGAAGAAGTATATCATTCATTAAAAGAACTCGAAAAAAAAATGAATGAAAAAACAATAGAATTAATTCAATCATTTACACAAAAAATAGAAACAAATCAAAAAAATATTGAAAAATTTAAAAATGAAACAAATATTTTTTTAACAAAAGAAGAATTTAAATCAGAAAAAAGAGAAATAATAAGAGAATCTTCAAATAAAAATTTAAATGATGAAAAATTAACAACATTTCAAATTCAAATAGATGCATTAAGAAAAGATTTAACAGACTCATGTTTTAAATATGATAAAATATTTATAGATCAATTAACTTTACCAGGAATAATTGGAGATGGATGTAAATTTAAAGGAGTAAAAGATTATATTAAACAAAATATTGAAGATTTATCAAATATTAATTATACTAATGAAAAAACTTTAAAAGATATTAGAATGGGAAAAGCTAAAATGGAAAATAGAATTAAAGATTTTAATATTCAAATTGAATCATATAAACAAACTATAAATCAAAATTTAAATATTAAAATTGCACAATTTGAAGAAAAACTTGATGAAAGATTTGTTCCAATTGAAGGTGATATTAAAAAATTAATGAATGAATTTAATTTTCCTGATAAGAAAAAAAATTATGAAAAAGAAATGAAGGAATTAATAAAAAATACTAAAAAAGAAATTAATGATAATATTGATAAAATTAAAAAAATGCATTTAAATACTATTAATGATTTAGATTCACTTAAATCTGATTTTAAAAAGATGAAAAAAACTGTAGTTGATTTTTCTAAAATATTAGCTAAACAATATGAAGATGGATTTAAAAATAATGATTTTTTAGGAAGTAATATAAAAATACCAAGTTTTATAAGGCAAAAAAGTATTAAAAGACGTGCAACAGTTTCATTAAAAAGTGGGTATGTAAAAAATAGTTTAATAAATAGAAGATTTTCAAATAATGACTTTAGTAATTTCAATAACTTCAATGATGTTATTAATGAAGGTAATGAAAAGTTTATTAATAAAACAAATTTAAATTTTGATTCATCTCGTAATTTATATAATTTAAATCAGGAAAATAAATATAGTATTAATAGTACTGAGAATATGATGAATGATAATAAAAATGAAAACAATGATAATATTAATAATAATAATTATATTAATAGTAATCGTATTAATAGTAATCGAATTAATAGTAATAGAATTAATAGTAATCGAATTAATAGTAATAATAATAATAGTAATAATATTAATAATAATAATAATAATAATAATGATAACAATAATAATAGTAAAGATATTAAAAATGTTGAAGAAAAAATATATGAAGAGAAAAATTTTTTTAAAAAAAAAAGTTTAAAAAATAATATATATTCTGCTGAAATAAAATCTTCATCTATTCAAAAAATTGAAAATTTTAATGAATTAGAAAATAAAGATAAAAAGAATGAAAATAAAAAACCAATCCTTAGATTAAGTTCAATTCGAAAAAAAGTAAATTTTGATAATAAAGAATCATTAATACAATTTAATAGAGATAATAAAAAAACAACAACAATTACAACAATAAATAAAGAAGAAGAAACTAAAAAAAATAATGGAATAGAAGATTATGGTTTAAAAGAAAATTTAAATGAAAATGAAAATATCAAAAAAATAATACAGAATCAAATAATTCAAAATTCAATAAGTAATTCAATAAATGAACAAAATATAAATAGCACTCCAAATTATATAAATAATTATTCAACTGAAAATGAAGATTTAAATAAAACACCAAATAAAGTAAATAAAATAATAATTAATAATAATATAAATAATTCAATTTCTTTTAAACCTGAGACTAAAACAATAAAAAAAATAGAAAATATATCAAATCATCGTATAAGAAATATAAAAAGTATATTACCAGAAAATATTGAAAAAAGAAATGATGTGAGTGAAATAAAAGATTCAATTGAAAATAATTTTAAAAATAAAATAAATAAAAAACAAGAATATTTAAAAAGTAAACATAAAAATTATTCTCAAATAATTCCAAATTTTAAAAAAATATATAATTCAACAACACAATCATTAAGAAATAATATAACAACTCCAATAAGAATACATAAATCAATTCCTACAGACCCAAATATAAATTATCATATAAGAAAAATAGAAGATGAACAAATTATAGATATTCCACTTATTCCTTATAATAGAAATTTTTTAGAAATAAATAAAAATAAATCTGAAATTGAAAAAAGAGTAATTGAATTAGAGTATTTTACAAAAAAAAAATTTGATGAATTAGTAAATGAAATTAAGAATTTTATTCCAATTCATTTTAATTCATATATTAAAGATTATTCTATAGTTGATTCTTCTCCAATTAAAAATAAAGTTCAATCTAGATTATTGTCAGTTGAAATTGAAACAAAAAAAAATGCTTATTCTCAATTTGAAAGATATAATACATAATAATTTCAAAAATAAAATAAATAATATTAATTTTTTTTGATATATATTAAATTTAAGTATTTATTAAATATAATTAATTATTTTAAATGAATTAATTAAAATATATATTATTATTTATATCAAATCTATATAAATTCATTTATTTGTATTAGTGTTTTTATAATAATTATTTGTTTCACCTAATATATTAAGTGCTTCTTTATTTATTTCATTGATAATTATATTCATTTCATTTTCTATTTCAAAACTATCACTTTTCATTGAGAAATTAACATTATTTTCAATTGAATAACCATCATTATAATTTATAGATATTTTATCATTTTCATTATTTAAATTATTTGAATTAGGATTTTTTGTATCTGCAGTAGAACTTCCATTATTATTTATATTAAATTTTAAACAATGATTTTTTAACATAGAAATTATTTGTTTTTGTTCTTTAAATTTTTGTTTATATTTCTTATTCATTTCAATATAAAATTTAAGTTTAAAAGTTAATTTATCAATATATTCTTTATCTTCATTATTATTTTTATTATTTGCTAGTACAATAGTTTTTTCATGATTATTAATATAATCTAATTCACTTTTATCAATTGCTTTATATTTATTTATAATATTAGATAAGTCTAATTTAGGTATATTTAAATCACCAGAACTAAAATTTTTTCCAGTAGTTGTTAAATATCTTTTTTGTTTTATTTTAGAAGGACATTGTACTAAAGGAGAATCACAAATATTATTATTTGAATCAATTTCATATTTTGAAGTTGAATCTTTATTAGAAGAATAAGATGATGAAGAAGAATTTGAATCTTGTGTTAAAATATAATCAAATGTTTCAATATTTTCTAAATTTCTTTTTATTCTTTTTCCTTTTTTTATATCATGAATTACTTCTTTTAACATAGAAATTTTAATATTATATTCATTATTTAATTTATTTGCATCATTTAATAAATGAGAATATTTTGTTATTACTTGTCTTGTTTCACATAATTCATTATTCATTTCAATATTAAATTGATCTGGTGAAGTACAAATAAAAATTTTTTTATTTGAATTTCCTTCTTCTTTATTATATTTCTTTATTTCTTCTTTATATTGTTTTAATTCATTTTCTTGTTCAATATTTTTATTTTCTAAAATAAATATTTTATCATCTAATTCTTTTAATAAATCTTCATAATATCTTATTTTATCATTTAATTCTTGTTGACATTGATATAGTTTTTTTTCTAGATTTAAATTTTCATTATATAATCTTATATTTCTATTTGATATTTGTACATTTTCATTTTCTAAAGATGAAATTATTTGTGAATATTGAATATTTACTTTTGTATTTGATGCCAATGATTTTATTTGTTTATTTAACATTTCTTTATTAATTTTTAATGTTATTCTTAAATCTTCTAATTGAGCTTTTAAACTTTTATTTTCTTTCATATACATTATTATTTTTTCTGCATATTCTGATATAATTTTTTGGGAAACTGAAACTTGTACTTTTGATTTTTTATTTTTCATATAAAAAAAATTATAATATTTTTTTTCAAAAATTATTTAATTTTAATTATGTCAACTTTATGTTTTGATGAAAGAAATAATAATAATTTTAATTCTTTTAATAAAAAAACTTTTGAAATAAATTCTTCATGTAATAATAATTTTTCGTCTGAAAATTTTTGTAATCAATTAAAAATAAATGACACATGTAATGGGATAAAAAATAAATCGTCAATGAAAATGTATTCAAAAGATTATGTAGAAGAACTAAAAAGATTATTTAATAAAGAAAAAAGTGAATTAGAATATAAAATTAATTTACTTCAAGGAAATATAGATAATATAAAAGGAACTTTTCAAGAACAAATTAATAATTTTCATAATAGTAATCAAATAAATTTAGAAAAAAATAAATTATGTCTTGAACATAATCTCAAATTAAAAAAAAATGATGAAGATTGTATTGATAAAAAAATAAATCAATTAATTGAAGAAAATCAAAATTTAGAAAAACAAAATAATTTATTAAAATCATCTTTAGAAGAACAAGAAAAATTAAAAAATGAAAATAATAATCGTTATAATTTACAAATAAAAAATTTAATGGATGAAGTAAATAAATTAAAAAATTCTATGGAAGAATCAAAATTAAATTTAAAGAATACTTCAAATGAATCTTTAAATAATATAAATCATGAAATCCAATTAATGAATCAAAAATTTTCTTTAGAATATGAAGAAAAAAAAAAAGAATTAAAAGAAAAAAAATTAAAACTTGAAAATATATTAAATAATAATTGTAATAAAATTTGTGATTTAAAAAATAAAAATCAAGAATTATGTAATTTAATAGAAAATATAAATTGTAAACATCGATTCTTAGAAAATGAAAATAATAACTTTAAAGAAGATATAAATAAAGGAAAATGTTATATTCAAAATGAATTAGAACAAAGAGAAAAAATTAAAAAATGTTTAGAAAATATTCAAATTGAAAATGAAAGTATTAAAAATGATTTTAATTATTTTGAAAAAACAATTGAAGGATTAAAACAAGAATTAAATATGATGAAAGACACAAATTCTAAAAAAGAACAAGATTATAATTATTTATTATCTCAAAGTGAAAAAATTCGAAAAGATTTTAATATAAAAATGTTTGATAATGAAGCTTTAGAAAAAAAATTAAGATATCTTCAAAATGAAAATTATGAATTAAAAAAATTAGTAAATGACTCAGAACAAAGATTATTAAAATAAAATTTCCAAATTAAATAAATATTTTACTTTTTTTTATTTAAACAATTTTTTTTATTTATTAAATTTAAAATTATAAAATTAAATATAGTAAATAAATAAAATTTAAAATTATAATAACAAATTACCTAATTTATTTATATATGATTAAGCTAAATATTTATCAAAATATTCCATAAAAGATTCACCTAAAGTAATATTTCTATCAATTAAATTAGCCATCATATAATTTTTCTTTTCAAAAAAATAAACAAAATAATAATAAAAATAAGTAACTAAATTTTTAGTCCAAGGATAAATAAATCTATTTTTATAATAATATTCATAAGTATAAGCAAAAACAACTTGAGAATTAATAAAAACTTTATTATAACCTAATTTATATAAATCAGTATTAAATAAAGTACATTCACTTTCTCTTTTTTTAATTCCATATCTAAATTTAACTTTTTTATCTTCTAAAACAGTCCCATTAAAAATAATTAATCCATTCCAACAAGAAAAAACTCTAATAATTCCATTATTAATTAATTGATCTTGGGCAACTTTATTCATAAAAAAAGGATAATAATGTCTTAATTCTTCTCCATTTAAATCAATACTAACCCAAGTATCATAAAAACTTTCATAAAAATCCATTCCACAAACTGTATCAAAATTTCCTTTATTTGTAGATAATAATTTAATAACATCTTCATATGTAAATATTATATCATTAAAAAATAATATTTTTGTTTTTTTAAAATTTAAATTTGGAATTTCATATATGAAATTAAGAGCAAGATTTCTTAATTCTGTTAAATATTCTATTCTTTCTTTTGTTCCTTTTTTTGTTATGGGAGTTGTTACTATTTTATTTATTATTTTTAAATTGTTTAAATATGATTCAAATTCTTTTAATATATTTATTGTATTATCATTACTGTCACCATTTTCAAAAATGCTAATATATACATTTTTTGTTCCTAGATAATTTATTAATAATTTCATTTGAGTAATCCAATTTGGTAATATGTATTCATTGTTATATAAATTTGCTGTTATATAAAATTTTTCATCATTTTTAAGGAAATCTTCTTTTTTAATAAAGTATATAAATAAATGTAGATTGAAATAATAAATTGATATTTTTGTTATTATTAAGATTAGAATTATTGAATATAAGAATTTTTTATTTTGTTTTAAATATGAAATATTCTTTTCAAATAAATAATTTTGTTTGTTATTAATAATGTAAGTAATGAAAATTAAAATGAAAAGTCCTTTGAAAAAATTGTCAAAAGGAAGATAAAAGAATAATAAATGATAAAAAGGATTATGATCTTGAATAAATATAAAAGAAAATATATAAGTTAAAGGGATTTTAATCAATAATATTATATTATATTTTGAATTCCCAATTATAATGTCTTTAAATATTTTTAATCCAGAAATACAATAAATAATATAAAAATAATAAGAAACATTAGAAATACTAATATATAATCCTAAAATTAAAATTAATAAAAAAGATTCTTCCATTTCTATAATTTTAGAATATTTTATCTAATATAATAAAAATGAAACATTGAAATGAATAAATTATAAAACAAAAAATAAAAAAACAAAAAGATAATTATAAATAACAAAAATAATAACAAAAATAAAAATAAAAGAAAAATAATAGATTGTTAAATTTAATTAAATATAAGTTTAAAAGAATTTTTTCTTTATATATAAATATTTTATACAATTAAATAATTTTTTTTAATAATTCAAATTAAAAATTAATAAATAAAATTTAAAAAAAAAAGAATAAAAAAATAAATATATATCAGAAAAATAAAAATAAAATGAAGCATACACCAACAACAAACATACATAATGATAAAAGAAAATCAATACTACCTCAAGACTTTTATCAAAAATTATTTGAAGCAGAAAATAATTTTCAATCATATCCTTCAATGCAATCATGTGAACACTTATTATTAATTTATAAACAAGGAGCAGAATATTTTGGCAATTTAAATGCAAAAGAACATAATTATTTTATAAATGCAATTCAAAAAACAATTTCTGCTCAAATGACAACAAAGATTTTATCAAATAAAAATGATAATAAAATGAATAAAAAATTTTATCCTAATATTAAAAATCAAGTTGCTTTATTTAATTTAGAACAATATGATTATAAACCAGATATAAAAAATATAATTGATAAATGTGAAAATTCAATGAAAAAATCTTTAGAATATTTAAATAAAATTTGTAATACTCAAAAGACAAATTTTAGAAAAAATATTCGTAAAAAAATATTTAAATCAAGATTTGAAAAAATAAATGAAGATGAAGAAGAAGATGAAAATGAAAAAATAATATTTAATTCAGGTAGTAAATCAAAAATAAATAATGACTTAATATTTAATGAAGATTTTTCAAGAAAAAGACAAAGATTTAATTCAATTTCAAGATTAAATTATCCAACAAATAATTTTTTGAGTTTATCACAAACATCATTTTTTAAAAAACCAAAAAGAAGAATTTCAATAAATTCAGATGATGATGAAAATAATAATAAAGTAAATAGAAAAACATTTAATAGAACAAATAGTGAAATTTTAGATGATTACACAATTAAAAAAATTCCAAAAAAAAATGACTTTCATCCAAAACAAGATTTATCTGAAGATTTAATTCAATTTTTAAAAAATTACAGTGTAAAATTACATTATTTATTCCAAACTCCTTTAAATGAAACTTTAAATAAATTAAATGATATTTTAAATAAAAATTATCTTGAAATGAAAAATCAATATTTAGAATATGAAGAAAATGTTAAAGGATATTTGGCACTTTGTGATGATCCTAATCAAGAACCTTTTAAAACTTTAATTGAAAGTCTTAAAACTGAATTTAATGAATCTTTGTTTTTAATTAATACTGAAGAAGAACAAGAAATTAAAACTTTAATTGAAAATAATGTTAAAAATAATTTAGTTGATATGATTTCTATTAGTAATTTAAATGATGATACTATTGCTCAAATTGCAGAAATTTTTAAATAATATTTAATTTATTAATTAGTAGTTTATATTTGAAAAAATATTTTTTTCAAAATTATTTTTGTTTATTTTATTTTTTTTTTTAAATTATTTTTTGATTTATAATAATATAATTTAATAATTTATTCTATTATGAAAAAAATTTTGTTTAAAATATGGATTCAAATATAAAACATGATGAAGGAAATAATTTAGATGATGATAAAATAAAACAATTAAAGAAAGAAGCACAAATTAAAAGTTATAAATTAGATTCAATTGTATTTAGTTCTTTAAATATTAGAAAATCAAGCATTATAAATTATTCAAAAATAACGAATGAATTATATAAAATAATAGATAAAACAAAAAAAGAAAATTCACAATTAAATAATGATGTTAATTTAAAAATTTTAGGTAATTTTAAAAAAAATAAAAAAAGAAATCAATTAAATAATTATTACAATGAAAAAACAATAGTTATAGATATTTTTAAAATTCCACCTGAAAAAAGAACATTTGATGATTTATTAACAATAAGAGAATATTTATTAAAAACAAAATTATATTCATATTTTAAAAATGAAGAAATTTTAGAAGAAGCAATTCAAAAATTAATAACAATGTGTTCAATTGAATTTGAATATATTAATTTTAATAAAAATGATTTTATATACAAAACAGGCGATATACCAAAAAATTTTTATTTAATAATTAAAGGAAAAATAAATGTTTTAAAACATGCACAAAAAAAAAAAATATTCTCTGGATTTCAATATTTTAATTATTTAATGGATTTAAAAAAAAGTAATGAAATTTTTTTAATGAATTTATCAATAAAAGAAAATCAAAAAGTTTATCCAATTAGAGAAAAAGATTTTAATTTAATTCCTTATATTTATATGCAATATACTTTAAATTTAATTTTAGAAGATTTTGAAGTTGATTTTAAAGAAGCTCTTCAAATATGTAATTTAAGTTTAGAATCTTTAGGTTTAAATGAAGAAATTGAAATAACAAAAGATTATTTAAGTAAAAATAGAAAATTAATATTATCACATATGCCAAATATTTCAAATAAAATGTATGCAAAATATATTTTTTTATTTGATGATATTTATAAAAAAGAAATTCAATATTTTTATTATCAAAATTTTGATATTTTAGAAACTGGAGATTTTTTTGGTGATTTTGATTTAGAAGATAGAAATTCAAAAAGAAAAGATACTATTTTAGTAAAGGAAGATACAGATTTGGCTTATTTTAATTATAAATTATATGGTAGACATATTTTTAATGAAAAACAAGTTATAATTGATAGAGAAATTAATTATTTACATTCAAATTTTTTTTTTTCAAAAATTCAAATAAAAAATTTTATCAAAAATTATTTTGATTATTTTATAATGGTAAAATATAATAAAAATCAAATTATATTTAAAGAAAATTATCCTTTAGATTATATTTATTTTATTAAATCTGGTGAAGTTCAATTATATTCAAAAAAAAGTCCAATTCAAATACAAGAATTATTAAATGATTTAAAAAAAAGAATAAACAATAATAAATTATTTGAAGAATATCAATATAGAGAAATAAAATCAAATATTGTTGATTTAAGAGATGATTTAATTATAAAGTCATTAAATAAAATTATATCATTAAAAAATAATGAAATTTTAGGAATTGAATCTTTTTATTATGGATATAATTATTTATATACTGCAATTACTTCTCAAAATACTTATGTTTATAAAATTGAAAAAATGAATTTAATGCAAATATTAAAAAATGAAAGTTTATGTTATAATTTCTTAGATAAAAAAGTTTCTGATACAATTAATATTTTTTATAATAGATTATTTTTAATAAATAATACTTTAATTACAATTGCAGATAAAAAAGAAAATTTTAATACAAAAATAATATTAGAACAAAATTATCATTATTCACCAAAAGAAAATAATAAAGTAAAATTTAAATATCATCATATTTTCGACCAAATAAAATATGAAAAATTAAATCAAAAAATAAATAAATTACCTTCCATTCAAAAAAATAAATCAGTAATTATTAAAGATTTTTCTAATATAAATATTAAACAATATAAATTTTATGAAAGTAAAATATATTTACCAATTAATTCAAATCATTCAAGTAAACATATTTATGAAGATAGTCTTCTTTTTCAAATTAAAAAAGATATTAATAAATATAATGAAAAAAAAAAATTTATTAAAAATAATATTTTAATATCAAATAGATCTGAAAGAAAAGAAAATGATAATAAAACAAAATATGAAAAATATCCTACTATTGATATTGTTTCTTATCAATTTACTCCAAATAAAAAATTAGAAACATATAGAAATTTTTCTTCATCTGAAGAAATAAGAAATGGTTATTTAAAAAATAAAATCAAAAAAAATGTTTTGTCAAAAAGTTCATCACTAAAATTTGATAATAAACAATTAAAAAAATGTTTTGATAATGTAACTCAACATAAACAAAATGAAAGTGATAATTTGAAGAATACAATTGATTCATATATACCTAAAAGTATTAAAAATCAATTTATTCATCAAAAATATAAAATAGATTTCACAAAAAAAAAATTAAAATCATATAAAGAATTAAAACAAAAACTATCAAATCAAATAAAAATAAAATTTGAGAAATGAATAAAAAAATTTATAAAAAAAATATATACAAAAATTAATTTATAAATAAGAATAATCAATTATATATATTTAAAAATTATGATTAAAATTTAAAAATAAATGGAAGAAGTTTTAATAGATATAAAACCAATAATAGAAAATAATTCAAATATAGCATATATATTACCATCATGGGCTAATAAATCAAATAAAATTAATAATCCATATAGTATTGATATATGGAAAGAAGGAATAACAATTAAATCTTTTTCTCTTTCTGTAAAATCTTTTTTTATTATTGGAAGAAATAAAAGTTTATGTGATATTACTTTAACAAATCCTACTATATCAAGAACACATTGTGTTTTACAATATAGAAATAATGAAAGTTTATTTATTTATGATTTAAATTCTGTATATGGAACTTTTATAAATGGAGAAAAAATTAATCCTTTAAAATATTATCAATTGAAATCTGGAGATATTTTTAAACTTGGAAATAGTAAAAAAATGTTTATTTTAAATAGAGAAAGTGATGATATTAAAAATGAAGAAGAAAATAATTTTAAATTTCATATTAATGATGAAATTAGAAAATTATTAAATGAAAAAAAAAAAGATGAAAATAAAGTTTTATTTATTAATGAATCAAATTGGGGAATTGATGATTATGATAAAGAAATTCAAGAATATCAAAAAAATGAAGATAATAATAATGAAATTGATAATGATAATTTAACTTTAATTAAAAGTAGGAAAAATTTAAATGATAATCAAAAAAATTTAATCAATAAAATTGAAAATTTAAAAGAACAAATGGAAAAATTAATAAAACAAAGAAAAAATATTAAATATGAAAAGGAAGAAAATCCTTTAAATAAAAGTGAACAAAATAAATTGGAAAATAAAAATGTATATTTATTAAAAAAAATAATGGAAATAAAAGAGAAAATTATAAAATTGGAAAATACTTTAAAAGAATCAATTAGAATTATTGAAGAAAAAAATTTAAAATTTGATAAGAAAAAATATAATTATTATAATGAAGATGATGAATTTTTTGATGAAACAGAAAAGAATAATAATATAAATAATGAAATTGATACTTATGATACAGTTAAATTAAGAATTGAAAAATTATTAATAGAAAAACAAAAATTAATGGATAAAAAAAAAGAAATAGAAAAGAATCAACAATTAAACATTAAAAAAGATTCATTAGATGAATTTTATGATAATTTAAATAATAATAATGAAATATCAATTGAAGAACAAATAAAAAATATAAATAAAAAAATAAATCAAGAAGAATCACTTTTAAAATTTGTTTCACCAATAAATTTAAAAATTGGAAATAATGAAAAAAGAGATTCATTTAAAGAAGAAATTATAAATATTAATTCAAAAAATAATCAAAATTTAAATAAACATTCAATTGCAAAATTTATTGATTCATTTCAAAAGCAACAAGAAATAAATTATCAAAAAGAAAAAGAAGAAATAAAATTATTTCATCAAAAAGAATTAGAAGAGCTTCAAAAACCTTTAAATTCAAATATAACTATTGATGAAGATATGAAAATTAAATTAGAACAATATGAAAGAGATTTAAATGGTGATAATAAAATAAAAAAAGAAAAAGAAAATAATATAAAGGAAAATGGGGAAAAAAGTCTTTTTAAAGAAATTATTAAAAATATTGGAAATGATAATTTTGATATTAATAAATATTCAAAAATAGAAAATGTGAAGAAAAAAGAAAAAAAAAATAAACAAAATGAATTTAATCTTCCTAATGAAGAAGAATATTTAAGTGATTTAATTCAAAAAAAAAGAAATAGAAATAATAATAATACTGAAAAACAAAATTATAATATGTCTTTAGAAAAATATAATGAAATTCTTTTTGAAAATGATGAAAATTTAGAAGAATTACATAATAAAACTAAATATAAAGAAGAAAATATTTCCGGAAATCCTTTTCAAAAATATTTAAAAAATGATGAATAATAATTATATAACCATTTCTAAAAAATAAAAAATTATTCTTCTTTATCAAAAAATTATATAAGTAATTTACATAAATTAAATACAAAAAAATAATATTTATAATTTTATAAAATTATCAATATATATAATTTTTAATAAATAATAATTAATGACAACAAAAAATAATGAAGATTTAAATCCACAATCAAATGAAAAATTAATATTATTTCAAAAATCAATTGCACTAGTAGTAAAAAAAAAAGAACAAATAATAACAGAACTTGAAGCAAAACTTAAAGAAAAAGAAAATGAAATATTAAAATTAAAAGATATAAATAAATCAATGGAAAAAAAAAATGATGAAATATTTAAAGAATCAACAATTGCAAATATATCAGATATATCAGAAATAAAAATTCAATTTGATAAAGAACAAAGAGTATTAAATGAAATGATTAAAACATTAAAAAAAGATTTAGATAAAAAAAATGAAACAATATCCAAATTAAATGAAGAATTAGAAAGTACAAGAAATCAACTTGAATTAGAAAGAAAATTAAATCAAAAATATTTTTCTTTAAAATCTCCTTTAGTAACTCAAGAAAAAATTGATATTAAATTACATAAAGTTTCATGTGAAAATACTTCTTTAAAAGCAAATCAATTAAATTTAGAAGATACAATTTCTAATTTAAAAGAAGAAAATAAAAAGTTAATTGAAGATAAAAAAATAATTGAAAAAAATTTAGAAGAAGTAAAAGAATCATCATCTAAAAATTTTTTAATGTTAAAAGAATCATATGATAAATTAATAAAAGATTTTTTAAAAGTTTCAGAAAATTTATATAATTCAAAAAAAAGTTTATCTGAATATAGTAATGAAAATATAAATTATAAAAATGATATAAAAACACTTCAATTAAATATTCAAAATTTAGAAAAAGAAAATATTGATATTAAATCAGAAAATGATGGAATTAAAAAAAGAATTCAAACTTATGAATATGAATTTGATTCATTAAAAAAAGAAATTAAAGAATTAGAAAAGACAATATCAGAAAATAAATATTCAAAAAGAGTTTTTTATGTAGAATATACTTATATGGGAGTTTCAATGAATGGAAATATTACAATTGAAAAAGATTTAAAGAATAATTATAATTTTATTATTGAAAATAGAACTACTACAAGAAAATTTTCTTTTTTAGATATTGATATTTTTGGAGATAAAACTAATCCAAAAAAAATTATTATTAAATTTTATAAATTAAATACTCAAGAAGAATATTATACTTCTGAAGCAAAAATTTTATTAGATAATTTTAAAGAATTTAAAAAAAGAGTTATTGAAGTTTCTGATATTACTTCTGATGCAAAAAGTCAAGCTGAAACTGATAAAAAAGTATATTCAACAGAAAAGAAATTAAATAATTTCTTGAATATAATTTAATAATAAAGAAATAAATTTATTATTTTATGAATTATTAATTTAATAATCTTTATTTTCTTTTGAATTATTATTTTAAATTGTTTATATTAATTTATTTTATTTATTATATCTTCTTTTTAATTTATTATATATATAATCAATTGAAGATTTATTAAAAATAAAAAATTGTTTTTTTTTATAGAATAATTTTAGTAAAATTTATAATATTTGATATATTTATAATATTTTGTATTTTCTTTTTTATTTGTTATAACTAAAATGCTTATGAGATAAAGTTTTAATATTACTTATTTTGAATTTATTTCTAGATTTTGAATTAAATGTTTTCAATTCATTTTCAAGTTTATGCATAATTTCTTCTCTTTTATATATATCTGTAATTCTATTTACACAATTTAATAAATACTTTTTTTCTGATAATAATTCTTCATTTTCATTTCCTTTTTCAAAATTTATTATAGAAAAATTTTTATTATGTTTTGGACAATTTATTCCATTTGTAAAATTATTTTGAGGTTTTGGTGTTTTATTTAATTGTTGTGAATTTTTAATAATTAAATAATCTCTTTTATAATGTAATGGAAGATATCTTTTAAAATCTATTTTTGGTTTATTTACTTTAAATTTATAAATTGAAGATAAATCTTTTTGTAATTTTAAAAATTGATTTTCTAATTCTATTTTTTTATTTTTATCTTTTATTTGATTTTCTTTATTCTCTTCTAAAATTTCTTCAACTTCTTTTTCAACTTTTGTTATTGTTTCTTCAGCTTTTGTTATTTCATTATCCATTTCAATAATTTTTTTTTTTCTCATTTTATTTTCTTCAGTTAAACATTTTCTTTCTTTATTTCTTTCTTTTTTATTAATATTTGCATTTTTATTCATTTTATTTTTAATTAATTTAATTCTAATTTTATTTCTTCTATTAATTTCTTCTTCATTTAATTTTTGAGTTAAAGTTTTTTCTTTTAAAAAACTATAATTATTAAAATTATTTTTATCTTTAATAAAATAATTAACATCAATTGAAATAATTTTTTTATCTTCTTCATTAAAAAATTTTTTAAAATTTAATTGTTCTTCAAATTCACTATTTTTCATAATTTCTTCAATATCAGTCATCATTTTTTTTCTTGAATGAGCTTCATAATCTCCTGAATCAAATCTAAAATGTTTATGAAATTGAAGTTTTTGATTTAAAAAAGTATTTCCTTTAAAATATTCTAACATTCTCATATTAAAAAATCTCATTTTTGATTCAAAATCATTACAAATTTTAGTATGATGATTTTTTAATATATTATGAATTTTTAATTTTACTTTTCTTATTTCTTTTAATTTTATAGTATCTTCAAAATGTTTTTTATTTATTTCATTTATTTCACTTTTATTTCTTTTTAATTTTTCATCTTTTGTTTTTAATTCATTTTTTAAATTTAAAATTCTTTTATTTATTATTTTATCTCTATTTTGAAGTGTTAATTGTAATCTTTTATCAAAAGTAAATTTAGAATATGATGTTTTATTAAAGTTATTATTATTATTTGATGATATTTCATAATATATTGTTTGACTTGGAGAAAAAGATTTTGGACTTAATGAATAAGAATTTCTGTTCTCCTTTTTTGTTTGATTTGTTAAACAACTTTTACAATTAGAATTATATGTATTTAACGAAAAAATACTTTTACTACTAAAAATATTTTCCATTAACTTATAATTTAATTTATAATTTTATATTTAGAAAATTTTAAAAAAGAAAATATTATATAAAATAATTTAAATATTATTCCTTCCCAAAAATTTTGAAATTATAAAAAAAAATTATAATATTTTAATTATTTAAGTGATTATTATTCCCATAATTTAAATCTCCATATCTATTATTCCCATGATTACTTTTTAAAGTAGCATTATTAGTTTTCATAAAATCATTACTATTTTCCATATTATTATTATTATTATTATTTTCTCCAAAAACAAACTTCTTAATATAAATATCACTTTTAGTATTTCCAAAAATAAACAATTCCCCATTAATAGAACAACAAGTATCAATTCTTCCATGATTATAAGAAAAAGTTTTAATATTTCCTAAATTATCATCCCAAACTCTAATTTTTAAATCATACCCAGTACTCAAAATATAACCATCTTTCATTTGACAAATATTATTAATAACAGAATTATGTTTATCATTACTATTAACACATTCTCTTAAACTTAAATCCCATTTTTTAAAAGTATGATCTAAACTACCACTAAATAAAAATTTATTATTTACTAAACATAATGAAATAACAGTATTATCATGTCCTTTTAAATCAATTATTTTATCATTATCAATATTAATTATTTTAATCATATTATCATATGCTCCACTTATTATTGAATTAGGAAAATCTTTTGAATTAATTGATATCATTGATGTAACATAACCCTTATGTCCTTCTTTTGTTTCTAAACAAAATGCACTTCCTATATCTCTTATTTCTATTTTTTTCTTTTTTATTTTTTTTTTACTTTTTTGTATATTTATATCATTCTCATTTTCTAATTTTTTATTATAATTTTCTAATACTTCAACTGCTTCTGCTATTTCATTATCATCTTCTTCTTCTTCTTCTTCCTCTTCTTCTTCTTTTATTCCTTTTTTATTATTTTCTTCATTTTCTTTTTGAAGTAATTCTTTTTTTTCTCTTAAATTTTTTTCCATCCAACAAATAAAATGTACTTGATTCATTTTAATTCTTTTTTTTATTTTTCCATTATTAATATCAAAAATTAAATAAAATTTATTTAATGAAGAAGAAACTGCATATTGTTCATTTATTTTTGAAAGTTTAGAAAATTCAATAAAATGACCAATTTTTGGTTGAATAATATAAATTATTTTTTGAGTATTTAAATCAATATTTGCAATTTTTTCACCTGAAACTAAAACACAATCATTATTTCCTTGTATAATATCACAAATCATAAATTCTAAATTTAAAGTTTTTAAACAAGTATATGGATTATTTAAAGTCCATAATTTTAATCTTTGATCAGAACTAATTGAACAAATGTGATTTGGATACTTTGGAGTACTGATATATATTACTTTTATTATTGGACCAAAATGTGCAACGTATTTTACTAATTGAGTTGTTGAAAATGAATCAATTTTTGGGAATACTCCTATATTTTGTGATGAAACATTCATTTTTTTTTTTTTATTTTATTTATTTTGTTTTTATTTAATTTAATTTGTTTTTTTAATTATTTTAAGGAATTTTTTTTTTGAAAAATAAATAAAAGGAATATTTAATTTTTTAATTATTTTAATTAAATTTTTTTATATTTATTTTTTTTTATTTTTTTTTAAGTATATTATTTATTTTTTTTCTTTATCAATTTCATTTTGTTTTTCTTTATTTTCACTTTCTTTTTCACTATTTTTATTTTCATTATTTTCATTTAATTCTATATTTTCATTCTCATTTTTTTCTTCATTTTTATCTTTTTCTTTTTCTTTTTCTTTTTCTTTTTTAATTTCAGGTTTTTTTAAACTTTTCATTTTTTTTCCTTTTTTCTTTTCAGTAACATTATTATTATCTTTATTATTTTTTTTCTCATCTTTTTCTTTTTGTTTAAAATATTTTGAATATTCAATAAAATCATTTTCCATTTCTTCCTTAGAAACTTCTTTATCAAAATCAAATCTTTCAAAAATTTTTTCAGTTTTAATCATATGATTAACAAAGACTTCAAGTGAATCTGCACTTCTCCAAAAAAAACTATTAGACTTATAAAACATTTTAATTCCTTTCCAAATTAAACTTAAATCACTTAAAAACAAATTTAAAGTTTTATATTCACAATGTTTTAATTTAATTTCAATTAAAGATAAATCTCTTGGTTCTTTTACAATATCATAAAATTTTTCAATTTCTTTTGGAAAAGGTTCTTTAAAAAAAGAAGAACATTGATGAACTTTTAATATATTAATTAATTTACAAGAAACAATATACCATTTATCAAATTTATTTTCAATTTGAATTAATTTATGAACTAAATTAATATGTTCTTTAGTAACAGAATTTGCATTTTCAAATCCTAATTTAACAACTTTACAAAAGTAACATTTAAACTTTCCTCTTGGAAATTTATCATATCCTATACATTCATAATGATATGCACTTGAACAAGTTTCACAACAAATTAATTTTCCAACATCTCCACATTGTCCACAAAAATCATAATGAAGTAAATCATCTTCTATTATTATATCTGATTTTAATAAATTTATTCTATCTGACATTATTATTTGTATTTCATTATATTCTTTTCCATTATTTAAATTTTTTGACATTTCTCTAAATATTTCTTTTTTTTTTGGACGACCTCTTTTTCTTTTTAAATTATTATTATCTTCTTGATTTTCATTTATATTTATTTCTTCTTCTTCATTATCTTTATTTTTTGCTATATTATCATATATTTTAACTTTTGTTTTCATATTTGGTTTATTTATATATTGTATATTAACATCATTTTCTGGTAACCAGCCTTCTCTTATTTCACTTGGTAAATCATTATAATTTAACATATTAATTAAAGGACGAGGTTTATGATATTTATTTTCATATGTTTTATCAAAAACTTTTTGAGATGATGATGATGGAGTTGAGAATAATTGATATATTTTATTTATATATAATGTTAATTCATCATATGCTTCTTTTGTTAAAATTTCTTCATAATTTTCTTTTATTATTTCTTTTGTTCTTTCATATAAAAATTTTAATGAAGAGAAATCTTCTTGATTAAAATAATTACCAAAATCTTTTAATTGTTGAATTATGTGATTTTTATTTATTTTATCCCAAAAGTGAATACAATAAACTGAATTATTATCATAAATGTTAAAACATGTTATTATTGGAAATTTATAATTACAATTATGACAAATAAATGCTTTTTTTTCGTTTATTTCTCCACATTTTTTACATAATTTTTTATCATCTTTTTGATTTGATAAATTATTTTCTTCTATATTTATACTTTTTTGACGAAGAGATAATATTCTTTGTCTTTCTGTTTGTAAATCTTCTTGACCTAATTTTTCTTTTTTTTTATTTTTTTTTTGAAAATGTGGTTTTGGATTTATATTATTATTATTTTCATTTATATTATTATTATTATTATTTATTATAAATTTATCAAATGGATTTAAACAATTTATACAAAAATTTTCATTTCTTTTTATTGTTCTACAATATGGACAAAGCTCATTTATTCCATTTAATTCATCTGGTTTTTTTATTATATGAAATTTAGGAAATTTATTTATTTTACATAAATGTTCTATTAATTGTTCTAATATTTGATTTCTTATATTTTTTTTATTTAATTCAATTAATTCTTTATCTTTAATTACTGAAGCTAATGAATCAATAAAATAAATACTAAATAATTCTGGACTTTTTTTTTCTTCATTTAAATCCCAATCTATTTTATCTTTTATTATACATTTATCTGATATTTTTATTGTTAATGTTATTTGTACTAATTTTTGTTCTGTGTTTAAATTATGAAAATTTAAATATTGATAATTAGGGATTTTTACTTCTGATATTTTGTCTAAGTGAGTTAAATAATAATTATTAATATAATCTTCAAGAGATGTTATCATATTGAATAAAATTTAAATATTTTAATTTATTTCAAAAAATTTACAAAAATTTAAAAAAATAATTTTAATTTATTAAAAAGAGTTAAAAATAAATTTTAGTATGTGAATATAATTTAAATACTTTATAAAAAGAATTTTTAAATAAAGAAATAGTTTAATAAATTTTTAAAAATATAGTTAATAATATAATAATACAATTTTATATTATAATATATTTTTATGCATTTTTTTTTTGATATATTTAACTTATTGTGAAATCTATCCAATATATTAAAAAGTTAGTTTTTGATTATTTAAAATTGTTTTTTTTATAAAATTGTCATCTTTTTTATTTTGCTTTCTTTATGTTGTATTTAAAATTAATGGAATTAAATTCAAAAATATATATTCTTCCTTATGGTAGATTCTGAAATTATTTTCAGGGATAAAATATAAAAATTCATTGAATATATTTTATTAAAATATATTATAATTTTATATTATTTCATAATTATTATTTTTCTATATTTTAATTGGATTATTTATGATTCATGAAATTTAGTCTCCATTTAATATATATATTATGCTGACCTAAAAACCGAAAATATAAATGTTAAAGAAGATAAATAATTAATAAAGATAATATATCTAGTGATTCAAATCCAGATAAATATCATTAAAAAAATAATGCAAAATATAATAAACCAGATTGATTTTAATAGATTTATTTTCATATAAAAAAATAATAGATTAAAATAAAATTCATATTAAAAAAAGTTAATATATTTATTTTTAAATAGATTAAAAAAATATATATTATTTGTTAATATTCTATATCAGAAAGTTTTATTATTTCT
>JAEEGK010008999.1_pt1 | contig 23437 bp, 27 predicted proteins | sample 8958771 | NCBI WGS metagenome assembly JAEEGK01 (sample SAMN16246547, study PRJNA631951) | gut metagenome | biome: gut microbiome; feature: rumen; material: SC-attached | host: Bos | place: Iran: Karaj | collected 2018-10
CAATCCCTGTGATCATATTCTGGACAGACTGCAGCTTTTCCTCAAAACTGACTGGGTTCTGTTTTTCATCCATGGTGTTCCACCTCAATTTCTCCGTCTGCGAATCTGACTTTCATTTCCGGAATGTTTTCCGTCTGTGTTTTCCGGGTGAGGATTTTTCCCTCCGGGGTCATGACCAGGGCGTATCCGCGTTCCAGCACACCGGCCGGATTCACGGCCTGAAGACGTTCACGCAGCCGGATCAGGTTCATTCCGGCCTGCTCTTTCCGCCGGTCCATGGCGGTAACCAGATCCCTTGCGGCAATCCGGACGGCGGTTTCAGCATTCCCTGTCCGGATCCGGATCGCGTTTTCCAGGGCGTTCCGCCGCAGCCGGCTTTCGGCGGCAAGCTTTGCGACCTTCCGTTCCGGAGATACAGAGGAAAGGATCAGCTGTTTCTCATGAACGCGCTTCTCTGCGTCTGCGATCTTCATGCGGACCGCCTGGACCATCTTCAGCCGGACCGAACGGATTCCGGACCGGAGTTCCCGGATATCCGGGAAAACGATCTCTGCGGCGTTGCTGGGAGTAGACGCACGCACGTCGGCTGCCAGGTCGCACAGCGTGACGTCGATTTCATGGCCCACACCGGACACAACCGGGATCTGGCTTGAGGCGATTGCGCGGACAATCGCCTCGTCATTGAAGCACCAGAGGTCTTCGGCGGATCCGCCTCCCCGGGCAACAATCATCACATCGGCTTCTGTCTGCTCATTGGCCCGCATGATCCCGGCGGCAATCTCACTGCCGGCTCGGTCCCCCTGGACGGTTACGGGAATCAGTACAATCGGAATATACGGACACCGCATGCCCGATACATTGAGGATATCATGGAGGGCAGCGCCGCTTTCCGATGTCACAACTGCGACCTTCCGGGGAACTTTCGGAAGGATCTTCTTCCGGGAGGGATCAAACAGCCCTTCATTGTAGAGCTTCTGTTTCAGCGCTTCCAGCTGTGCATATGCGTCTCCGGTTCCGGCCTCGCGCATGGAGGTGGCATACAGCTGGTAGGTGCCGTTACGCGGATAGACATCCACATATCCGGTCACCAGGACGGACTGACCGTCGGTCGGCCGGAGTGAGGAGCGGAAGGTATTCTGCCGGAACATCACGCAGCTGATCGCGGATTCCGCATCCTTCAGCGTGAAGTACCAGTGTCCGGAAGCAATATGATGACGGAAACCGCTGACCTCGCCGCATACGGATACGCTGCGGGTTCTCGGTTCCCGGCGGATTGCTTCCGCAATCATCAGATTCAGTTCGGAAACGGTCATGCCATTCGGATCAGGCATGGGCGGCGGCCCTTTCAGCAGCATCTGCTGTATTGGAAAGCAGCATGGCGATGGTCATTCTTCCAACACCGCCGGGTACAGGAGTAATCCATCCGGCCTTCTGACTGACGGAATCGAAGTCCACATCTCCGCATACTTTCCCGTCTACCCGGTTAATGCCGACATCGATAACAACAGCTCCCGGTTTGACCATGTCGGCGGTCACCATCCCTGCCTTGCCGACAGCAACGACCAGGATATCTGCGTTCAATGTATGAGCTTTCAGGTCTTTTGTGCGGCTGTGGCACATCGTTACGGTACAGTTTTCCTGCAGCAGCAGCATGGCCATCGGTTTTCCTACAATATTGCTCCGCCCGATTACGACAGCTTCTTTTCCGTTAAGGTCCAGTCCGGTGCTTTTGATCATATGAAGGGCTCCTTTGGGTGTGCAGGCGATCACACCGGGAACTCCTGCCATCAGGCGGCCGGCATTGATAAGGTGGAATCCATCCACATCTTTCTCCGGCAGGATTTTCATCAGCGCTTTCTGTTCATCCAGATGCGGCGGGAGCGGAAGCTGCACCAGAATTCCATGGATTTGCGGATCCAGGTTCAGGCGGTTGATTTCATCTTCCAGTTCCTGCTGGGAGATATCCTGGTTCATCCGGATTGTGCGGCTGTTGAAACCGACTTCCTCACATCCTTTTTGCTTGTTCCGGACATAGATTTCACTTGCCGGATCATTTCCGACCAGAATGACGGCAAGACCGGGGACGATACCCCTCGCCTTCATTTTCTCCGTTCTGGCGGCAATTTCGGCTTTCAGTTCAGCGGACATGATTTTTCCGTCAAGTAGTTTGGCTGGCATGATACTGTTCCTCCGGGATATTTTATCTGGATTGAAGTAATTTGCGGATACCGATAAGAGCGATACCGACAGCATTGTCTCCGCAGAACTCCGGCTTTCCGAAAACAGGGATAATCGGACATCTCTGTCTGCGGAGGCGTTCTGTAAACATCTCACGAAATAAAGGAGAAGACGCAATTCCACCGGTTACAAGGAGTTCTTTGATACCGGTTTCACAGAATCCGGCATACGCCATACGGGCAAAAGTCCTGGCAAGGAGGCTGTATACTTCCCGTGCGATGTTTTCGCGTGCCATGCTGCCGTTACTGATCCAGCGGTTGATCTGGGCTTCTGCACCGCTCAGATGGCAGTTCAGGTCGTTCTTTTCCATACTGCAGCCCAGAAGGGCCTTTTCCGTTCCGCTTACAGCGAGCAATTCCAGTTCCGGGCCGGAGGGAAAACCAAGGCCTAGAGCAACTCCGGTGCGGTCAACGAGCTGTCCGGCGTGAAGATCAAGCCCGTATCCGATCCGCTGGACATTATCACCCTGTACAGTCAGGAGATCGGTTGTACCGCCAGAAAGATGCATTGCAAGATAGTTTTCCAGGTCCTGGATGGAAGTCCCGAAGGCAGCGGCGGCAAGGTGGCCGCGCTGATGGGTAGTGGGATAAAACGGAACATTCAGACCGGCTGCAAGCATGATTGCGATGGTTTTTCCGGCCTGGAAAACAGGCATGTATGAATCATCACCGTCAGTCGGGGATACGCTTGCTGAAACAGCGGAGATCCGGTAATCTGTCGCTATTTCCCGCAGCGGGTTTTCGACAGCCTGAAGCTGGCGGATATGTGAAAAGACCGCCTCACTCTGTCGCAGGCCACGTTCACCGTGGGAAACAGGCAGCAGCGCGCGGTGATTCAGGACAATTATGCCATCCGTTGTAACAGCCGATATGGATGTCCTGTAATTACTGGTATCGATTCCGATAACGACTTCCTTCACGATTCAGCCTCGCGGGAACGGAGAATGGTGCCCAGGATTCCGTTGACGAAACCTTTGTCTTCCGGGTCTGAATAGCATTCAGTAAGCGCAACAGCTTCCGAGATGGAAACGCTTCCCGGAATGGACGGATCAAATAAAATTTCCCATACGGCAAGCCGGAGGATAGTCAGATCCACGAGTGACATACGTTCAATGGGCCAGCCCTGGGATGTTTTGCTGATCAGGTCATCAATTTCGTCCTGATGATTCAGTACACCGTCAAAAGCCCGTGAAATATACTCACGGTCTTCTTCATCGGGCTCACGGCCTTCAATTTTCCTGCTTCCGGGGATTCCGTTTTCCCGGAGCTCTTCGTAAACCATCTGCAGTGTTTCTTCGCCGCCCTGACCTCCGGATACACGTTCAAAAATCATCTGCATGGCGGCAACACGCGCTGTTGTTCGGGACATCGTCAATTACTCCTCGGATTCGTTTTCTGTCTTTTCTTCATCAAAACTGAACACCATTTTCTGTGGAATCTGGACCTGTTCCTGTTCCCGTGCTATTTCTTCCTTCAGATTGATGGGCTGAGCGGATTTGTCGGGAATTACTTTCCGGATCTGCTGTTTGAAAAAATCTTCTTTATTATCCACGGTGCCGATAAAATATCCGACTCCGAACAGGCAGACCAGAATCAGGACACGCCAGAACCCGATGAGCATAACAAGCGCACCGAGTGCAACCAGAATTCCTCCCAGAATAAGGCCAGTACCGGTTTCACCGAATTTCAGCTTCTTCATATCAGTTTCCTCACTTTTTTATTCTTTCATCTCTGCGGATTCTTCAGCGGAAGAGGACTGTGGTTCATCGGTGTTTCCGTTTTCGCCCTCTTCCGGCTTTTTTTCGGATAGAACGTCTTCAGTTACCTCTTCGTCATTGGGGGCACTGACAAAAGACTCAGTCAGATCTTCCGGAGGAAGAGGCATAATGCAGGGTTCTTCCGGTGTGCTGAATATCCGCTGATGGATAGGCCGGTCATCGATATCTTCATCTTCGAATTCTTTCATCCGGCTTTCAGCAGCTTCCATAGCCGCTTCTGCTGCGGATTTGGAAGATGATGCCGGCTCTTCCTGTACGGCAGCTTCTGCTGCAGCGGGAACTTCTTTCTGAATATCTGCAGCCGGTATCTGATCAGGAACTTCTTCCCGCTTTTCGGTTCCGCGGAGAAGCGGAATCGAAGCAGGAGGATCGATCGCAAAAGGAGCATCCGGTGCTTCTTCTCCGGAGGATTCAATCTGAACACGGATTCCCTTGACTTCGACACCGCTGCACGCAGTAACATACTGCTTGATTTGCTTCTGGAGTGTATCAATGGTCAGCGGAATGCTGATTCCGCCGGCAACCTTTCCGCGGATTCTGATAATCAGTCCGTCGCGCTGGTTTTCCAGCCGGATTCCCTCAGTCTGAATCTCTGTGTGCTGTTCCATGCATTTGGAAACCATGGTTTCCAGCGCTTTCAGCGAAATGGCAAGATCTCCGCTTTCCATTTTCTGAAGGATAAATTTATCCCGTTTGCTGCGATGGCGGAAAAGCATCAGGATGCAGTAGAGACCGATCAGCAGAAGGACTGCAGCAATAACGGCGGCAGCTATTTTAAACAGACGGGAATTCACATTGATCAGGTTACTGATAAACTGGATCACATCTGCCTGAAAGAATACCTGCGCGACCAGCCCGGCACAGATTGCCAGCAGAACAATACCTGCAACCGCCACCAGAATCCGGTCCAAAACACGAATTTTCATGCTCTTGCCTCCGATCTGTAAACATTCCCATGACAGTCAGAAAGACAGAGGGGATTAACCCCCCTGTCCGTTTTCATCGGGTTGGCCGGCAGTCTCATCGGATCCGTCTGCCGGGACATCAGTTGCGGTTGCAGCAGGTTTACGGGCTTTGGAACTTTTTTTCCTTGTGCCGGAGTTGTCAGCTTTTGGAGCCTGCGGTTCTGCAGAAATTTCGGAAACTGCTTCGGGTTCTTTTACAGGTTCAGGTTCCTTCTCCGGAGCGCTTTGCACCGGTTCCGGAACTGGATCGGAAGCAGGCGCTGGAATATCGTCTGTTTCATCGCCGGCTTCCAGGGCTGCGCTTGCTGCGCCGGCCTGCAGTGCCTTGTTTTCCTTTTCAAAACTGACGCTCTGCACATGGACGTCTACACGTACAACATGCAGGCCTGTCATGCTTTCAATCGCTTTCCGGACGCTTTCCTGGGCATCCATTGCGGCCCGCTGGATCGGAACGCCGTATTCGACAACCACATAAAGATCAACAGCGGCTTCTTCGGTTCCGATTTCCACTTTGACTCCGCGGGTCACATTCCGGTTTTTTCCTAGAATGCTTCCGTTCGCGTTGCACATTCCGGCAATGCCTTCGACTTCATTCGCGGCAAGTCCGGCTATAATGGCAACGACCTCATTGGCATAAGTAATGGTCGAGGAAGGGGCGGAATCCGTATCAACGGTCTGGGGCAAGGTATTGTTCGGATTCTTTTTTGCTGCCATTTACGTGTTCCTCCTCATATCGGGCTTCAAAGTTCAAATAATTATACCAGAAAAACGCCGGAATGACAATCTCCGGTCATTCGGAAGCTTCCTCAACCTGAACAACGGAGATGTGGAGTTCATCCAGTTGCTTCTGTTCAACCTTTCCGGGAGCACCCATCATAATATCCTGGGCGTTTTTGTTCATTGGGAAAGGAATAACTTCACGGATGGATTCTTCTCCGGCCAGAAGCATCACCATTCTGTCTACTCCGGGCGCAATGCCGGCATGGGGCGGCGCTCCGTAACAGAAGGCGTTATACATGGCCGGGAATTTGGCTTTGACGTCTTCCTCCCCGAGCCGTACCATTTCGAAAGCCTTGATCATGATTTCCGGATCATGGTTCCGTACGGCGCCGGAGGAAAGCTCCACTCCGTTGCAGACCAGGTCGTACTGGAAGGCAGTAATGGAAAGCGGATCAGTTTCTCCGGAAGAGGCTTTCTCCAGCACTTCCAGTCCGCCGTTGGGCATGGAGAATGGATTGTGGCAGAATTCAAGTTCGCCGCTTTCCTCCCCGATCTCATACATCGGGAAATCAACAATCCAGCAGAATTCATAACGCTCTCTGTCCATATGTTCCGGACAGAGTTCGCCCAGCTTTTTAATAATTACACCGGATGTCTTCTGGGCATCCCGGAGTGATCCGCAGGCAAGAGCCACGAAAGTGTTGGGCTGGAGGGAAAGCGAACGGATGATTTCATCCTTGCGGTCCTGGAGGAATTTAGCAATACCGCCGGTCAGTTCACCGTTATCATCCAGTCTGAACCAATATGTTTTGTTTCCGCTGACAACCTCAACATCAGCACAGAATTTGTCAATCTGCTTTCTTGTGGCGGAGAATCCTGAAACAGGAACGGCTTTGACTGTTTTTCCGGCAAAAGGCTCGAAACCGCAGCCGCTGATCAGGGATGTTACATCCTTTACGGTAAGGTCAATACGAAGGTCAGGCTTATCAGACCCATAGGTTTCCATTGCTTCGAGGTAAGGAATCCGCCTGAACGGAGCGGATGAAGCGGTATGGTATTTACCGAAACGGGAAAAAACAGGAGGAAGAACACGTTCCATTACGCCGAAAACATCTTCCTGAGAGGCAAATGCCATCTCCATATCAAGCTGATAGAATTCACCGGGGCTGCGGTCTCCGCGGGCATCTTCGTCGCGGAAACATGGCGCAATCTGGAAATAACGGTCAAATCCGCTGGTCATCAGCAGCTGTTTGAACTGCTGGGGAGCTTGCGGAAGTGCGTAGAACATACCGGGATGTTTCCTGGCGGGGACCAGATAATCCCGGGCACCTTCAGGGGATGAAGCTGTCAGGATCGGAGTGGTAATTTCAAGGAATCCTTCTGCATTCATGGCCTGACGAAGTGCAGAAACCACATTGCAACGCATAACGATATTCTGTTTAACCTCAGGATTGCGCAGGTCAAGATAGCGGTACTTCAGCCTCAGGCTTTCATCCGCCTCACGGCTGCGGGTAATCTGGAAAGGAAGAGCGTTGTAACGGCATTTGCCGAGAACCTCTACACAGTTCGGCACAACTTCAATATCGCCCGTATCCATCCGGTTGTTCTTGTTGTCCCTTTCACGGACAATGCCTGTGATGGAAATAACACTTTCCTTGTTCAGACTTTTGAAGATATTCAGGATCTCTTCCGTTTCGGCGACCAGCTGGGTTGTCCCGTAGAAATCCCGCAAAATGATGAAAGCGAGATTGCCGCCGACTTCCCGGATGTTTTCCATCCAGCCGCTCAGCCGGACGGTTTTGCCCACGTCCGTAATACGTAACTCATTGCATGTATGGGTTCTGTTCTGCATAGTCCTACATCCCTTTTCTTCAGAATTTTACTTATCGGAGTATTTCTTCTGCCTGGCATACCGGAACAGTGGTTTCTTCTCCTGTTTCCATATTTTTCAGTTTTACGGATCCGGAGGCAGCCTCATCATCGCCGATCACGCCGGTCCATTTCGCACCGGTTTTGTTGGCAAATTTGAACTGCGCTTTCAGGCTTCGGCCGCAATGATCCATATCAGCCTTGAAGCCGTTGGCGCGAAGCTGCTGCACCAGGCTGAATGCTTTCAGCCGGTTGTCTCCCATATAGGTAACAAACAGGTCAAAGCGTTCAGGCTCGGGGATGGTGATCCCTTCGCTTTCCATCAGCATCAGTACACGTTCAATCCCCATTCCGAAGCCGACAGCGGGAAGATCCGGTCCGCCGACCTGGGCAACAAGATTGTCATAACGGCCGCCGCCGCATACAGTAAGGTTGCCATCTTTTGTGGCTGTAATCAGTTCGAAAACTGTTTTGGTGTAATAATCCAGGCCGCGGACGATACGGCTGTTGATGCGGTACGGAATACCGGCTTCACTCAGACATTTCTGAAGTCCTTCAAAGTGGAATTTGCATTCATCACACAGCATGTCCAGCATGCTGGGAGCATCCTTGGTGATCTCCTGGCATTTCTTTTCCTTGCAGTCCAGAATACGGAGCGGATTACGGTCCATACGGCCACGGCATGTATTGCAAAGGCATTCTTTACGGCTTTCCAGGTATTCTTTGAGGACACGATGGTATTCAGGCCTGCATTTGGGGCAGCCGATGCTGTTGATGTTGACACTCAGGTTGGTGATACCGAGATCCTGGAGCAGGTGGTAAGCAAGAAGTATAAGCTCTGCATCGGCAGTGGGTTCTTTGGCTCCGAAGCATTCAAGACCGAACTGGTGATGCTCTCTGAGGCGGCCGCTTTGCGGATTTTCATACCGGAAGATGGGGGCGTTCAGATAATACATTTTGCATGGAAGCGCTTCTGCATAAAGATTGCTTTCGAGGAAACAGCGGACTGCTCCGGCTGTACCTTCGGGCTTCAGTGTGATGGAACGCTCGCCCTTATCCAGGAAAGTGTACATCTCTTTCTGGACAATATCCGTTGTATCTCCGACGCCGCGAAGAAACAGTTCGGTATGTTCAAACACAGGTGTACGTACTTCACGGTATCCGGATAATTCAGCGGCTTTGCGCATTTTATCCTCGATAAAATGCCACCGGTAGCTTTCGGTTGGCAATACATCTTTTGTTCCTTTGGGCGCTTGTGTCAGCATGATAATCCTCCCGATTGAACGAATAATGTTTGAAACCATCGTATTATATCATAATCACCGCTGAATGCAAAAAAAGAAATCCTTCCAATTATGAATATATATATTATATAAATTAATTTTTTGCTACCAATTAACGCACTTTTGTATTGACATCGTAATAAATTTGTAATAAAATGCAATTGAGTATTTGGAAAGGAGCTTAATCAGAATGAAGAAACATTTAGGAGCTGTTCTGGTGATGATCCTCCTTTTCTCCCTGCTTGCTGTTTCATCATTTGCAGATACAGGTGTTGTAAATGCGAGTTCCCTGAATATCCGCGAATCCGCTTCCTCAAAAAGCGATGTGATAAAGGTTCTCAAGGAAGGAACCAGGGTGGAAATCAAGGGAACAAGCGGAAGCTGGTACAAAGTATCTGTGGATGGAAAAACGGGCTATGCCGCCAAGAAGTATCTGACTGTTTCTGCAGAAAAAAAGACTGATGCAAAAAAGACCTCCTCTTCTTCCTCTAATGATTCCGGAAAGAAACAGTCTTCTTCGGATGGCACATGTAAAAAGGGAGATAAGGGAGATGCGGTAAAAAAAGTTCAGAAACGCCTGAAGGAGCTGGGTTATTACTCATCCTCCGTGGATGGTGATTTCGGCGATGCCACCAGGAAGGCTGTCAGAAGTTTTCAGGAAAACAACGGCCTGAAAAATGACGGTGTTGTCGGTAAAAAGACACTGGAAAAGCTGATCAGTTCTAAAGCGAAAAAAGCGGATTCGGGTTCTTCTTCCGGATCGGACAGCAAAAAGGTAGAATTAAAGACAGAAAAGCTTGACTGGTTCAACGGAGGAACAAAAAAAATCCCGAAAGGCGCAAGTTTTAAAGTAAAGGATATCAAAACGGGAAAGGTGTTTACTGTAAAAAGGTGGAGCGGGTCTAATCATATTGATGCTGAACCGCTAACATCTTCAGATACATCGGTAATGAAATCCATATATGGGCACTGGAGCTGGAAGAGAAGGCCTGTACTGGTAAAATACAACGGACATGTATATGCTGCTTCAATGAATGGAATGCCGCACGGTACACAGACAATATCGGACAATAAGTTTGAAGGCCATTTCTGCATCCATTTCTCCGGAAGCAAAACGCATGGAACGAAAAAGGTTGATAAAATCCACCAGAATTGTGTAAAAGAAGCAATGAAACATACATGGTAATAATGCTTGACAAACCAGTACAAACATGGTAAATTATTCAGCGGTTCTGAGAACCCGTGGCCGTAGACAGCCGGTACCGTAATGGTTTAAAGGGATATCCCGCCTGCCGAGGTGTAAGTGAATTGATTGATATTCCCTTGCGCCTGCACGCAAGGGTTTCTTTATTCTGAGCCGGGTTGGAGGTGTGTTAGGAATGAGCAGTAATCTTGAAATGAAGAAACAGGTTGTTTCTGAAATCGTGGAAAAGCTGAAGAATGCAGAATCCATGGTGATTTGTTCTTACAGCGGACTGACGGTTGAACAGGTTACCGAACTCCGGAAACAGTGCCGTGAAAATGACGTGCATTACTGTGTTCTGAAGAACCGGCTGGTCGCCCGTGCCGTGAAGGAACTGAACATCGAAGGCCTGGATGCGCTTCTCGAAGGCCCGAATGCTTTTGTGTTCGGTGAGAAGGATGTTACCGCGGCTCCCAAAATCATTAACAGCTTCATCGAAAAGAATAAGCTGACCTCCCTTGAAATCAAGGGCGGACTGATCGGAACGGAAGCGGTCGATGTCAAAACGATCAAGGACCTGGCTGCGACGCCCAGCAAGGAAGAACTGCTGGCCACGATCGTTGGCTGCCTGATCTCCCCTGTTTCTGCACTGGTTTCCGTTCTCGAGCAGATTGCCGAGAAGAAGGAAGCTGCCTGATCCCTATGTGTTACTTACAAGCTGTATGTTGAAAAAATGGAGGTTATTAAAATGACGAATCAGGAAATTCTCGAAGCGATTGAGAGCATGTCTCTGCTTCAGGTTAAGGAACTCGTTGACGAACTGAAAGAAAAGTTCGGTGTTACCGGTGCGATCGCGGTTGCGGGTGGTCCTGCTGCCGGTGCTGCTGCCGCTGCTGCTGAAGAAGAAAAGACCGAATTCGACGTCATCCTGAAGGATGCCGGCTCTGAAAAGATCAAGGTCATCAAGGTGGTCCGTGAAGTGATCTCCGGACTGGGCCTGAAGGAAGCCAAGGATATCGTTGAATCCGCTCCCAAGACCATCAAGGAAGGCGCTTCCAAGGAAGAAGCTGAAAAGATCGCTGAACAGTTCAAGGCTGTTGGTGCGACTGTTGAAATCAAGTAAAATGATTTCTTTATACAGGCAGGTGTTTGATGCACCTGCCTGTTTTTATATTATAAGTCTCCCCTTTTATATCCCGGAGAATATGGTATAATGAGTACCATGAAAGAATGGCTTGATCAGTAAGGAGGGCTTTACTTTTGATGAGGATAAACAGAAGCCTGTTTGTTATCCTTCTGATTGCCAGCATGATAATTCCGTCAGCGGTCAGGTGTGAAGAAAAAAGGATTGATCCGTTATGGCCTGTACCGGATTATGTTATACATTTGCTTGAAATTGCTTCAGAGGAAGTCGGATATACGGAGAAGGAGCATGGATGGACAAAATACGGGGAATGGGCCGGAGATCCGTATTGTCAGTGGTGTGCGGAATTTCAGTGCTGGTGCGTGGACCAGGTGGACCGTAGATTCGGCACATCACTTCTGAATGAGGTATATCCGCGGTATTCCGGAACGAACACAGGCAGAAACTGGTTTATTTCAGCCGGTCGGTATGTGATTCGGAAAGGCCGGGTGGATGGATGGGGATATGAATGGCTCAAGGGGAATACATCATTTATTTCCTCAGGGGATTATATTCCCCAGCCTGGTGACTGGGTTTTCTTTACATGGACCAGTGATACGGATACTGATCATGTTGCGCTGGTGGAATACTGTACAGTCAATACCGAAGACGGATCAGTCAGAATTCACGTAATTGAGGGAAACAAACCATCTTCTGTGGCAAGGGATGAATATGATCTGAACTATTCCCGGATTCTCGGATACGGAACTGTGCATGATGTGGCTGATATTACTATGCAGCACGGCTGTAAGGGCAGAAAAGTAAAGGAACTCCAGGAAAAACTTGCATATCTGGGACTCCTTGCGGATGAGCATATTACGGGGACATTCGGAACAGCAACCGCCGAAGCGATCCGTTTATTTCAGCAGGATCCGGAAAACCATCTGAAGGTGTCCGGGATCGCGAATATTTCCACACAGCAGAGATTGAATGAACTGTACGAAGCAAAACGGGATATGGATCCGAATACCTGGCAGGTGATAGATTCGGATGATGACTGACAACCGGTTGAAAATACCGATAGTCCTGATGTGTACGGAGGAAGATGAATGAAACGTCTCTTTGCCGCTGTAATGACTGTTTTTATGCTGCTTTCTGCGGCCGGATCATATTCAGAGGAAATCAGGGATTCATCTGTTTATTCCTATGATTTTGATATTGGATTTCATCTCAATACGGAAGGGTTTCCGCCGCGTGTCCGATCTCATATCCGTGGATATTCAGATTTGCTCGATGTTCTTGGCCTGAAAGGAAATCTGACATGGTCAGATGAAAACGGATCATTGGATCTTGAGCTGAATATCATTCCGATGACAAATCCTTCCGCCGGGATTTCGATGCATTTTTTCGGGATCCCGGAACATATCTGCATGTCCTCATCTCTGCTGGGAGATGAGACAATCTGGTTTCAGAATTATGTGTTGATGGAATTTGCGCTGAAATCATGGAACAATCTCCATCTGCCCCTTCAGTATCTTGCATTGTTATTCCCCTATGTTACGGAAAACGCTTTTCAGAATCTCGTTGCGGACTGGACGGAAACAATCGGAAGGATCAACGGAAATCAGAATATTCCGAAGGAAAAAATTAAAAAAGTAACAGATCTCTGGACCGGGACACTCCAGGAAGATCAGCGTCTGATATATTGGATAACTGGATTGTCGGTTCTGTCAGAAGATCATATGATTCTGGAAAACGAAATCAATAAGCTTCCGGAATACCTGCTGAAAAATGTATCCGGAAATCATGATATTACCGTGCAGGATGATAATGGGGAAATCGTCCTGACAAACCATGAAAATCAGGTTTTGTACAGGGAATCTGCCGGCGGAAACTCGTGGTCATTTACACTGCCGGTAACGGATAACGGGTATATTCCCCGTCTGTCCTGCACATCTGCATCATCAGGCGGTTTCAGAGATATAGCAATCAATGGATCCTATCATATGGCAGACGAAGAAATTGATGCCGGAAGGGATTCGGAAGGACAGCCTGCTTCCCTGCTGGATTTCAGTCTGGATGTCCGGAATCTTCCGGAAAAATGGCCGGCTGAATCTTCGTTTTCCGTGGATCTGAATGTATTCGGTTCCGTACTTCCGAACTTTGACGTGATTATGAAGGGGGAAACAAAAGAAAACGGAGAATTTTCCATCTCCGTATATGATCAGTCAGATAATACCGCAGGAACGAACAGTATACTTACATGTAGTGGATCCATAATACCGGTTGCTCCGGGAAAGGTTCCGGAATACAACGCAGCGGAATTGACAAAACATTTGAATGTTTTCTCAGTCAATGATAAAACTGTCAGTGAGTTTTCCCGGATAATCCGCCGTCCCTTGATCACCGGAATCATGAATTTGCTGGAAGAGATGCCTGCAAGTGCATGCCAGAGCGTTATGGATGATCTTGAAGAGTATGGGCTTGTGAATCTTCTCCTCGGCGAAGAATGAAGGGATTTTATTCCTGGATTTCACCATCAAAGACAAATTCTGCAGGCCCTTCCTGGTAAACAATTCCGTCTTTCCATTCGATCAGCAGGTCACCGCCGTTCAGTTTAAGAACGGCTTTTTTTTCAGTCAGTCCGTTGGCGGCGGCAGCGACGAGGGTAGCACATGCGCCGGTTCCGCAGGCAAGAGTCTCCCCGCTTCCCCTTTCCCATACACGCATACGGATATGTTCCGGATCTGTAACAGTGGCGAATTCCACATTCGTCCGGTTTGGAAAATAAGGATGGTTTTCAATCATTTTCCCGATGGTATGGACATCAAAAGTATCAGTATCATCGACAAATATAACGGCATGGGGGTTCCCCATACTGACACGCGTAAACTGATAGGTTTTTCCGCCTGCTGACAACGACTCTGTCAGCGGTCCGGTATGCGGCTGTCCCATATCCACGCGCACAGACGCAGCTTTGCCGTTTTCATCGCGGATAATCAGGCGTTTGATGCCTGCTTTGGTTTTCAGGGTGATTTCTTTTTTTCGGGTGAGTCCGCGGTCATATACGTATTTCCCGATACAGCGTGATGCATTTCCGCACATTTCAGCTTCGCTGCCGTCAGCGTTATACATCCGCATTTCAAAATCAGCAGTCTCACATGGCAGGATCAGAACAAGTCCGTCGCTTCCGATGCCGAAATGACGGTCACTGATTCGGACTGACAGTCCGGATGGATTCTGAACATGCTCTTCAAAGCAGTTAACATATACATAGTCATTCCCGAGTCCCTGCATTTTTGTAAATTTCATATGGCAGTCCATCCTTTTTAATCAACATAACCGGATACTGAAAACCCATCTTTGTCCTCGACCAGTACAACCTTTTCCTCTTCTTCTTTCGGATGCTCCTTTCGGATGAACTGGTTCAGCTCCTTCAGGCGGGCAATGCGGCTCTGAACACGATGCCCGGTAAGGGCTTTGCTCCGGTACCTGTCGAAAAGCGCACGTACTCCCATGGTAACGGGAATGGCAGCCCATAACCCGGTTGCTCCTGTGACAACGGAACCGATTCCGATGGCGGTTCCGGATTTAACCATTCTGAAAACACCGTCTTTCAGGCCGGTTTTTCCGGGCTTCTTTCCAAGAAGAACCTTGGTACCTTCCGTGGCTGAAATGACTACAAAAGGCAGAACACCACCGATGCTTCCGCCCAGTTCAGCCAGGAGTCCGGTTTCCTCCAGCAGACCTGTATCTACGGCAATTTTATCGACATAGGTAAGGCCTGTTGCAATTGTATCAACAACCGTATCCCGTTGACGCTTGCGGTATTCCTGGACAATCTCTTCGTATGATCTCATCAGGCGTATCCTCTGCTAAAAGAATTTCTGGATGATTGTAACAATTACCCACGCGCCGGAAGCTATACCGACAAGCCAGGTCATATCGCGGATAATGCTTCGGCCGTTTTTATTTCTGGATGATTCCTTTCCGGCTTTTTTTTCCAGGCTGGCAATTCGGTTGCGAAGTTCTGTGATAGTCTGGTCAAAAGCGTTTTTTTCATCATCCAGTGTTTTTTCAACAAGGTCGACTTTGCTTTCGACCTTCTGGATATGACGGTCTTCATCGGTAATCATACGGTCTACTTCACGGCGGAGTTTCGTCTGGTCTTCGCATAAACCTTCAGCGACCAGTGTCATTTCCGCAGTAAAATCCTCAATCAGTTTGGCGGTATTTTCACCTTTAACCAGCTTGAGAGCGCCGTTCCAGAATTTCTGGGGCACATTTTCAGCCTTGGGCGGTTCGGAAACAGATAGTTCACCTGGTTCATTCAGGGATGGAATGTCAGGGGTTTGTGTAATTTTGCTGTCAGCCATATACAGGCCTCCTTTGCAGTCAGATATGGGTGGTGTACCGCTCTCCGCAGATCAGCTGAATGCTGTTGTGAAGAGGACGGCCTTTCTGGTCATAAACGACTTCCCTGAGTCGGATCAGAGGATCTCCGGTATGGATATCAAGCAGGGCGGCTTCTTCATCGTTTGCAAAAGCAATGGATATTTCATGGGTTGCCTGTTCCGGTTCTATACCGTACTGTCGGAGCACCTGATAGATGCTGCCGCTGAGGTTTTCATTTTCAAGATATGCATAGGTCATAGGAAAATGGTTCGTTTCAAGTGCAACAGGCATTTCATCTGCCTGCCAAATCCGTACGGTTTCGATAATATGTTCCCCGGCGGTGAGTCCCAGTTCCTCGCAGTCATCAGTATCAGCGGTTTTTTCAAGAATGCGGATAACCCGGGTTCCCGCTCTCTTTCCGTTTTTACGGCAGGAATCATGAAAACTGTGAATGTTTTTCATATCCCGGTTTATGGCAGGCTCAGATACAAAAGTGCCTTTGCCCTGTTTTCTTTCCAGCATTCCTTCAGATGTAAGCTCAGCCAGGGCACGCCTGACAGTTACCCGGCTGACCTGATAGATATTTTCAAGCTCGTGCTCTGGGGGGATGCGGGTACCTACAGGATAATTCCCCTTTTCAATATCGTCAGCAATCCGTTGCTTCAGCTGATGGTATAGCGGACTGGAACTGACACTCAGAAGCTTGCTCAATATGATTCCTCTCTCTGTTGTATTATAATGTTTCAATACAACATAATGATATTATCACTATAATCTGCCAAAAGCAAGAGTTTGCCGGTATTTTACCGGCAAACTCTGACTCCTCAGTGGGATGATTGAATTCCGATGGCTTTTTGGGCAAGTGGATAAATGTACAGTCCGATCAGACCGCAGGCGATCAGTTCGCCTGCTCCGACGGTAAGGAAAAGGAACCACCAGGCATCGGGAACATGATATGCATGGATCAGCACAATCGGGACAATAATGGCATTGCTCAGGACAGGTGGAATCCATGACCATTGCGGAGCTTTTTTTCTCATCATCCATGTTCCAAAAGCTCCGATGACAGTGGCTGATGTACCGAAAAGGACGTCCTGCCACGGATTTCCCATAACAAAATTGGCAATGAGACATCCGATGCCAAGTCCCGGTATGGCAGCCGGTGTCAGGCAGGGAAGCATGCAGAGGGATTCAGAAAGACGAACCTGGATAACGCCGCTGGCAAGTCCGAATAACTGGGATACCAGGGTTAGAACAACGTACAGTGCAGCAATCAGGCCGCCATAGACAACAAACTGGGTGGAACTCCTTTTCATAATCAATTCTCCTTTAGTTTTGTTTTAGGTGAGGAAGGTCTCGAACTCACCACGCAAATGCGCAAGATGCAGTATAACCGAATAATAAAATGAAATCAAGCGGCGGATAAAAAAATCCGGAATCGATTGATTCCGGATAAGAAACAGAATGGAAAATCAACGTTTGCTGAACTGAGGAGCACGGCGTGCAGCCTTGAGGCCGTACTTTTTCCGTTCCTTCATTCTCGGGTCACGGGTCAGCAGGCCGGCTTTCTTCAGCGTGCCGCGAAGTTCAGGATCAGTCTTGCACAGGGCACGGCTGATACCATGCCGAATCGCACCGGCCTGGCCGCTCAGGCCGCCGCCCTTTACATTGACCATGACATCGAAGTTTCCGATATTGGTCAGATTCAGGGGCTGACGGACAGTCATCTTCAGGGTTTCAAGTCCGAAATAATCATCGATATCACGCTTGTTGATAACAATTTTTCCATCACCGGCGACCAGACGGACGCGGGCAACGGCTTTCTTGCGGCGACCTACAGCATTGTATTCTACCTTAGCCATATTTGTTTAACTCCTTTCCGCGTCACTTCAGGTCGAGCACTTCAGGCTTCTGAGCAGCCTGATCATGTTCGGCACCGGCGTAAACTTTCAGCTTTTTCGCCATCTGGCGGCCCAGGGGTCCCTTGGGCAGCATGCCGACAACGGCACGGCGTACAGCGAATTCAGGTTTTTCAGCCATCAGCTTCCGGTATTTGGTCTCTTTCAGACCGCCGGCATATCCGCTGTGGTGATAATAGATTTTCTGATCCAGCTTTTTGCCGGTCAGGACTGCTTTGGAAGCATTCACGATGATTACGAAATCACCGGTATCCATATTGGGCGTATAAATGGGCTTGTTTTTGCCGCGCAGGATGTTGGCAACCTGGCTGGCCAGACGGCCCAGAACCATTCCATCTGCATCAACGACATACCATTTGCGGTCAATGTCGGCAGTCTTCGGAATAAACGTCTTCAAGACAATTCCTCCTCAAGTATTGTGGATTATCAGCCCGCCCATGATGGTCAGCATGAACGGATACAGTCAAGAGCTACCGGGGCTAGCGGAGCTTTTGAAACCAAACCTTATATTACTGCGGATCGTATGTCTTGTCAAGTAAAGAATTGCAATATATTCAACAAAAATAAGCGTTCAGGAAGATTGCTCAGATATTTATATCCGGATTCCGGAACGCCGCATATCATTGCGCAGCTGAAGCGAATTCTGGTGAAACACAATTCCATGCCATCCGCACGTAATAGCGGCTGCAACATTGGCCGGGGCATCATCAATAAAAAGGCATTCTTCCGGATCCAGGAGGAATCGATCAGTAAATATCTGGTATATTTCCCGCATGGGTTTGACGACCTTTACATCGCAGGATATGAGTTTTCCGTCAAAAAAACGGCTTACAGGGAAAAGCGGCCAGTACCGGTGCTGGGCGGTACTGGCATTACTCAGAAGGAAAAGCCTGTATCCGGCTTCTTTCAGTTCTGCAACCAGTTCACGCATTCCTTCCATTTCATCTCCGGGAATAGCCCAGTGATATAGCAGGTTTTTTACTGTCGGGTGAAGTCTTGCCGGGATTCTTTCAAGAATGAAGGGTTCGGCTGTTTTCTCTTCCAGGATTCCGCGATCCATCTGCGCCCATTCAACGGAATTGAAGAGTTCGTCCATAATCAGCTTTCGGTCCGACGGATCGGTGACGCCTTCCCGGTCAATAAAATGTTCTGGATCAAAGCGTATCAGGACATTTCCCATATCGAATACGATATTCCGGATCATCAGGCTATAGCCCCCTTTCTGTTTTGCTACGGAAGAAGCATACTGTTGCGCAGGCCTTTGGGATAATGATTTTTGATTGTTCCGGCGGATCCTTTACCCCATCCGATCGGCAACCCCTTGCATGAGACAACAGTCCATCCGTTTTCACTGCCTGAAATGGCTTCACCGGCCATATAACGTACTGCTGTAACCGGATCAATATCGGTATTCTGGATGGAAGACGAAGCGGGAAAGGCTGCAGCATGATCAGGAATACAATATTTATCACGGGATTCGCCAAGATGGAGTCCGATGCGGTATAAACATAAACCTTTGACATCCGGAAGGCTTTCTGAATGGATCAGTGTTCTTCCGAACATATGGGTTGCCTTCGGCAGGCCCGGGAACTCTTCAGCAAAACGTTCTGCGTCTCTGGAGCTGGCCTCGGGAAGGGATGAATCCGGAATGATCCTGCAGGAGGAATTTCCTTTTTTCCGAAGCAGGGCGGCAAATTGTCCCTCCCCTTTTGTCCGGTGCGGATAGCAGGTGAAGGAACCGTTTGTTCCGTCAGTTCCGGGGAAATGGAAACTTTCAGGTTCCCAGTCGTTGTGCGTTTTCAGGAACCATTGTATCATGTTTTCATTTTCATCAGGATTGAAGGTACAGGTTGAATATACAAGCCGTCCTCCGGGACGGACCATCTCAGCAGCTGAAGACAGGATTTCACGCTGTCGGACAACACATCCGGCAGCCTGTTCCGCTGACCATTCATTTTTCGTTTCAGGATATCGCCGGAACATTCCCTCACCGGAACAGGGAGCATCCGCAATTACTGCGTCAAATCCGTCCTTCCATCTTGAAGACAGGATTTCAGGCCGGGCTCCGGTGATGACTGTGTTCAGGATTCCAAAACGTTCAATATTCCGGCTCAGGATATATGCTCTTTTCGGAACAATCTCATTGCAGACCAGAAGGCCGCAACCCTGCATGGCGCATCCGATCTGGGTTGCTTTTCCGCCCGGAGCGGAACAGAGGTCCAGTATCCTTTCACCCGGACGGGGATTAAGCACATTTACGGGAAGCATTGCAGCCGGGTCCTGCAGGTAAAACGCGCCGGCTTCATGCCAGATGGTTTTTCCGGGGGCATCGTCTTCACAAAGATACCAGCCGTTTTTCTCCCATGGTATTTTCCCGCCGTTCATCCATCTGGAATTTTCAGTGCAGGGCTTCAGAGGATTGAAACGGATTCCGTGTGTAGGCGGCTGAGTCATAGCCCGGAAAAAATCAGGTGCTTCATATCCGAGCTGCTCTGTGATTCGGGTCCGGAATGCGGCTGGAAACGATTCTGTCATATATTCTCCATCCATTCGGGAATCATATAACGACGGATATTCATCCGTGGATAATGGCAGTTGGCTTTACTGATGATATCAGCCATTCCGGCAGAAACAACACAGGGAATATTCATACGGGATGCACAGGCTGCAGTCAGCTGCTCCCCTGTTTCAATCATTTCTTTGGTTGTATCATTTGCGAGATTGGTGTTGTTGATCAGCATATTAATTGCCATCCTGCTGCGGTCACGGATCCGCAGGGCAAGATCGATGATATCATCTTCATTTCCTGTGAGGGGACGCATAGCATTGATGACAAGTGCCATAGTTGTCTGACTGATATGCCGGTCAAATGCATGATGATATCTGCCAAGGGCGGCAGCACCGGTATCATCACCGCCGACATCAAAAATAACTTTATCGGAAGGAAGTTCAAATACACTCTGGATTTCAGCAGGCAGGGCGGGAATATCCACGGTGGTCAGTGCAAATGTCGGCATCAGCATTCGGACGCCTGCATCCTGCATCTCCTGGTATTTCTCCCCGCTCCTGAAGTAAGGATTGACAATGTCAAGGTCAACAAGAGTCGTACGCAGGCCGGCATTGGCATAATAAAGCGCCAGATTCAGGGCCAGTTCAGTTTTACCGCTGCCGTAGTTGCCTGTAAGAACAATAAAACGCTTATCTTTGAATTCCTGAATCATCGGATGCTTCTCCGTTATCTTTCCAGTTTCTGGGATATACAGGTGTGTGATATGCTTCAGCCTTGTCAATGACTGGTTTGGGCGGTTCAAAATGAATCATATCTTCTTCGGGATTGCCAAAGAGTTCTGAAACATTGATCCTTCGTCTTCTCGGTCGGACAATCGGATCCGGAGTTCGTTCAGAAGGCGGCATTTCTGTTTCAGATTCCGGTCCATACTGTGCTTCCCGAACCGGGCGGCGGTATGGGCTGTCGGAAGGTACTTCATTATTCCCGGAACGATTCCGGTCGGGAAACGGTTCCTGCCGGAATTCATCATCAGAAAAAGCGGAACTGTGGATTTCGGCGTCTCTTTCGGAAATGGATTCTTCCTCAGAATACGGATTTGGCTGATTGGAAGCAAACAAAGGTTGGTAGATGTTTTCTGAAGAACGGAAATCCGGCTTGTTTTCAGATGGATATGCAGGATCATTGCCGGATGCCTGAACGGTATTCGGATTGAATTTCCCTCTTTTTCGGTCAAAATAGCTTCGGATGACATCCAGCGGTTTCCATCGCGCAATGTATACGGATAAATCAACAACCGTTCCAACCGCACATAAAATCAGAACAATCACAATCCAGTGATTGCCGATCCATGTAAAGATGTTTCCGCCGTTATTGTCTGAAAGACCGGACCAGATCAGGGAAACGACCGTCTGAAACCATCCGATCATCAGTGTAAAAACGGTATTCGCAAAACCGCTCATGACGATCTCCTTGTTTTACTTTTCGGCTTCGACCGGTCCGACATCCACCGTAACAAGAATTGTATCGTTGGAAAGGACCGCATCACTGGATGGTTTCTGTATTTTTACTTCAAATACTCTGGTATCGGTCAGCCCGCTGACATTAACAGGCTCAACCGGCAGTTCAATGAGCTGGTCCAGGACGCCGGAAGGAGCGGCCACTGAAATGGATTCGGGAGTGAACCGGGGTGTTCCCTTGATTTCATATCCTTCTTCAGGACGTCCTGTAATCCTGATAATGTCTGCAGCAGGATAGGAATTAACCGGCATAATCGTCGCGGAATAGAAAATACTGTCGAAATCCGATCCGAAACTGGAAGATATTTCAAACAGAGAGCTGTCAAGCGGATTTCCGGCATTATCGAAGAAAACAAGCTTTTCCTCGTTTTGGTAGGTTCCTTCTTTCCATTCAATGGATTCATAGTCCACAAAAATTCTTGGACGTGAAATGGAAGTCACCAGCTGTTTCGGTCCGCTTACAGAGATCTTGTCAGGTTCAATTGCCAGGCTGGAAATCCACCACCCATCCGGTTTGTCCCCGGAATAGTCAGCAGTTACAGGAAGTACCTGCCGGGTTTTATACTCATCGACATCAACTGTGATGGAAGAAGGACTGACGCTGATAACTTCTCCGTATGTGGCGCTTTTGCTGAACTGGATGTTCAGTTTCTGTTCTCCGGCGGAACGGATCCGGCTGAGGTCAACCCTGAGATTGTAGGCACTTGTTTCAGCTCCATCAAACTGAAGCTGTGGAACCGCAGCGGTCACACTGACGTTGCTCAGAAGTTCATCAATGTCGGAAGTGACAATATAGTTGTTGCGCCGGAGCGTGTCTGTGCCAATGATCGTGACCGGTACATTCTGGAAAACTTTTTCACGGGTGACGCTCTCATCCTGGGAGATCAGTCCTGCCCATAGGATGACGGCAATAATGACAGCAAGCAGTTTCAGCCAGCCATTATGCAGAAATATATGGCGGATTCCGCGGATAACCAGCTTCATGAGGCCGGACATTCTGGTTTCTTTCTTTTCCTGAGTCATTTCCGTGACACCCCCAATCCTGAACGTAAGACTTTCAGAACAGAAGATATCCAGGAAGATTTGTCTGAATAGATTTCAAGCAGAAGCTGGCGCAGCCCGTCCATGGTCATCGGTCGGGTCAGTATACCGTCACGGGCCATACTGATAATACCGGTCTGTTCAGAAACCACAAGAACAATTGCATCGGTGTTTTCACTGATGCCAACAGCAGCACGGTGACGGGTTCCAAGCTCACGGCTGACCCCGCTGGCTTCCGCAAGGGGAAGGATACAGGCGGCAGCCATGATGATTTCATCACGAATGATTACAGCACCGTCATGAAGCGGAGTATTCGGTTCAAATATGTTTTCCAGCAGGGGGGCTGAAATGGCGGCATTCAGCCTGGTGCCGGTTTCAATAACATCTTCCAGGCCGGTTTGACGTTCAAATACAAGCAATGCGCCGACCCGTCGCTTGCTCAGGTCGGAAACCGTCTGGATGATTTCGGAAATCAGGATTCCATAGGCATCATCATCATGACGGTGATCATTGTTTTTGGTGATCAGTTTGCTTCGGCCCATTTTCTCGAGTGCTTTGCGGAATTCAGGCTGGAACAGGATAACGAGAACAATCGGACCGTTCTGAAGAATTGAACGAAGCAGCCAATTCAGGCTGACCATGCCGAGAAGATTGCTCAGAAAGGCAATCATCATCAGAAGAAACAGCCCTCGCAGGAGGGCGCTTCCTCTGGTATGTCTTGTTAACAGAAGCAGTTCGTAAAGAATGACTGCAACGATCAGAATATCAATAATATCATTGAATCCGAGACGGTGTGTCAGACTCCATATCATGTTACGGATTGTACCCATGATATCTCCCATCTGATCACCTCCTCGCCGCTCAATTAATTATACACGAGCGTCCGGGAAATGAAAAG
>JAEEGK010009001.1_pt1 | contig 23432 bp, 21 predicted proteins | sample 8958771 | NCBI WGS metagenome assembly JAEEGK01 (sample SAMN16246547, study PRJNA631951) | gut metagenome | biome: gut microbiome; feature: rumen; material: SC-attached | host: Bos | place: Iran: Karaj | collected 2018-10
CTCTTCAACTACAACATTCCCCTGCGTTGGAGCATCAGCCACCTGTACGAGTGCATTCTCGAGGAGAATGAACACGTTAAGGACATCAAGTATCTCACCACTCTGGCAGGTTACATCCATTGGCAGCTCACTGGTGAGTTCGTATTGGGCGTAGGCGATGCATCGGGTATGATTCCCGTTGATCCCGCCACGAAGACCTACGATGCAGAAATGGTGCGTAAGTTCGACGAGCTCATCGCCCCGCGCGGCTTCTCATGGAAGTTGCTCGACATTCTGCCCAAGTCGCTCAATGCCGGTGAGGCTGCAGGCGTGCTCACAGAGAAAGGCGCCAAGTGCCTCGACCCGAGCGGACACCTGCAAGCTGGCGTTCCCCTCTGTCCTCCTGAAGGTGACGCAGGCACTGGCATGGTTGCCACCAACGCCGTGAAGCAGCGCACAGGTAATGTATCTGCCGGTACGTCGTCGTTCTCGATGATTGTGCTCGAGAAGCCCCTGTCGAAGCCCTACGAGCCCATTGACCTCGTCACCACTCCCGACGGATCGCTCGTAGCTATGGTTCATTGCAACAACTGCACCAGCGAGATTAACGCATGGGTAAGCTTGTTCAAGGAATACCAGCAGCTCATGGGCATGCCCGTTGATATGGGAGAGATCTACACGAAGCTGTTCAACAAGGCACTAGAAGGCGATGCCGCCTGCGGAGGTCTGATGGCTTACAACTACGTCAGCGGCGAACCTGTCACAGGACTTGCCGAAGGCCGTCCACTCTTTGTCCGTTCTGCCAACGACAAGTTCACGCTTGCTAACTTCATGCGCGCACAGCTCTACGGAGCCATCGCCGTGCTGAAGTTCGGCAACGACATCCTCTTCAAGCAAGAGAATGTTCAGGTTGATCGCATCACTGGTCATGGTGGCTACTTCAAGACTCCAGGCGTAGGCCAGCGCATGCTTGCCGCCGCACTCAACTCGCCGATCTCTGTCATGGAGACTGCTGGCGAAGGTGGAGCATGGGGTATTGCCCTGCTGGCAGGCTATCTGGTGAACAATCCTGAGAAGAAGTCGCTCGCCGACTACCTTGAGGATGTTGTCTTTGCTGGCAACACGGGCATTGAGATTGCTCCTACGCCCGAAGATGTTGAAGGTTTCAACTGCTACATCGAGAACTACAAGCGTGGTTTGGCTATTGAGCAGGCTGCCGTCTGCAACAAGGCATAGGCCGCTGCACAATCATCATTGACAAACTCCCACTGCAGAATTCTGTAGTGGGAGTTTACTTTTGTACCATAACTCATCGCTATAGCTCATACAACTCTCAGCATTCGTTATTCGCAAAGCAGCGCTTTCTTTCCTAAGGAACAACTTCTTGCTGATTAGAATGCATTGCTTTACAGGCTACATCTCATTGCATCGTAGGTTACGAAGCATTGACTTGTAGGTTACGAAGCATTGACATAACGCTTCCAAAGCATAGCTCTATACCCTTACAAAGCATAGCTTCTTAGCCCATAAAGCATCGAGTTGCTACGTATAAAGCTATGCTGTGTCCGCTCCAAGGCAGATATCTTTGCCACATTACCAATGATAAAAAAAGGATAAGCCTTACAGCCTATCCTTTTTTTGAGAGCCTCTTGTCGGATTCGAACCAACGACCCCGAGATTACAAATCATGTGCTCTGGCCAACTGAGCTAAAGAGGCGGGTGGGCAAGCTACCCGTATCGCGCCGCTACAACCTGCTACCCTTGCTGCGTTCCCACCCTGGGGGATTCACAGGGAGCTGGCCGTACGAGACTTGCCCGTTTATCAAAACGTTCGAGTGCCGCCTGCACTTGGCAAAGAACGACTTCTCTGCACGCACTCACAACCCTTGTTCGTTTTGCGGGTGCAAAGGTACAAATAAATGTTCAAAGTCCAAAGGCCAAACAAGAAAGTTTTTCGGAATTAACAAAAATTTCACACTCCAATGCATTATTTTCGCTCGTTTAGTGGCATTGGTGGATATTTTTTTGTAATTTTGCCGACTGAAACCATATCTTGCTAATAGTACATCAAAACAAATAGCTCGATAGGGTTCAAATAGCGCGTTGCGCTTTGAATGAGGTACAAATATATATGATTTCACCAGATACGCTGATACAACTAAAAGCATTTGCCCGTCAGGATGGGTTGTTTCTGTCCTTGTTTTGGACAGCCAGCTTCGCCATGACGATGATGGCACCCCAGTCCATCTGGGGCAATGTGCTGGCTATGGCAACACCGTTCTTCATGGGTTGGCGCACAACTCTTTTCCGCGACGGTGCTCTCGATGGAGTTATTTCATTCCGACGTGCAGCTGCTCATGGCATCTATAGCGTGTTCTATGCATCGCTGGTATTTGCGCTGGTTCAGTATGTGTACTTTCGCTTTCTCGACAACGGCACATTCATGGGCATCATGAGCGATGGCGTGAAGGTCATTGAAGATCTCTACAAGCAGCAAGGTCTCAACACCAGCGAGATTACACAAAGCCTCGAGACAATGAGGAGCATCTCACCCGTACAATGGGCGTTCATGCTGATGCTTCAGAACATCACGATTGGCTCGCTTCTGGCGTTACCTGTTGCTGCCTTTTGCAAGAGGAGTGTTCGTCGTGAGCAGATTTGAAAGAAAAATAAAGTAAAAAAATAAAATATAAAAACGTATGGATATATCGGTCGTTATTCCTCTTTATAATGAGGACGAATCGCTCGGCGAACTCTATAGTTGGATCGACAAAGTGATGAAAGCCAATAGCTTCAGCTACGAAGTTATTTTTGTGAACGATGGCTCAACAGACCGTTCGTGGCAGGTCATCGACGACTTGAGCAAGCAATCGAACAACGTGAAGGGCATTTCTTTCCGTCGTAACTATGGCAAGAGTCCTGCACTCTACTGCGGTTTCAAGGAAGCCCAAGGTGACGTGGTGGTAACAATGGATGCCGACCTTCAGGATTCGCCTGATGAGATACCAGAACTCTATCGCATGATCATCGAAGACGGCTACGACTTAGTATCTGGCTACAAGCAGAAACGCTACGACCCGCTTTCGAAGACGTTGCCCACGAAATTGTTCAATGCTACCGCCCGCAAAGTGAGCGGCATTAAGAACTTGCACGACTTCAATTGCGGACTGAAGGCCTATCGTCGCGATGTGGTGAAGAATATCGAGGTGTATGGTGAGATGCACCGCTACATACCTTATCTGGCAAAGAACGCTGGATTCGACAAGATTGGCGAGAAGGTGGTCCATCACCAGGCTCGTAAGTATGGTTCATCGAAGTTCATGGGCCTGAACCGCTTTGTGAATGGTTATCTCGACTTGCTGACCCTTTGGTTCCTTTCTACATTTGGCAAGAAGCCGATGCACGTCTTTGGATTCCTCGGTAGCATCATGTTCCTCATTGGTTTCTTTTCGGTGTTAGGACTCGGCATCGATAAGCTCTGGTGTCTCGCCAACGGCATTCCTCAGCGTCTCATCACGTCGTCGCCTTGGTTCTACATTGCCCTGACCACCATGCTCATTGGTACGCAGCTGTTCCTGGCCGGCTTCCTCGGCGACCTCATCAGCCGTTCTTCGCAAAACCGTAACGACTACCAGATTAAAGAAACGATAGGAATTGAGAGTTGAAAGTTGATAGTGGAGAGTTGAGAGTTATGATCACCTTCGACTAGAAACTTGAAACTCGAAACTAGAAACTTGATACTATAATTTAGAAACTTGTATAGAACTTGTGGATAAGCATTCGTACATCATACGTTGTTGCATGGTTTTGTGGGGCTTACTCGTTGTGTCCTGCAGCAGTATCGATTGCCCGCTGAACAATCGTGTCCACGTCATCTACAAACTACAAGGTGACGAGACACCCCTGAGCGACTCGCTGACTATTTCGACAAACCGCATCAACAGAAACGATACGGTGCTGCTCAACCATGTAGTCAATGCCGATAGTTTCCAGATTCCCATCAGCTACCAGCACCCAGAGGATGTGCTCTATTTCCGCCGTAGCAACAACACCGGATTGAACATAATCGACACGGTGATTATCAAAAAGGAGGACGTGCCGCACTTCGAGTCCATCGATTGCAGTCCAAACTTCTTCCACACCATTAAGAGCGTCCAACATACTCGGCTTGGTATCGACTCTATCATTATCAACAAAGCAAACGTGACTTATGACACATCGAAGCCACACCTATTTATATATTTTAAGCATCTGTATCAGTAGTCTTCTGATGCTCAAGCCTTCGCCGATGCTAGCTCAAGACGCGGTGCCTGCCGCGCCTCTGAGAGGTGACACCACGGCTTTCTTCAGAGGGTTTTCCGTGATGACCGACCTCGTAGGACCGGCTCAGCTTGCCTTTGGCGACTACGGGCAATGGGAAGTAGGTGCAAGGCTGAACATCAAAGATAAGTATTTCCCCATCGTTGAACTGGGTATCGGAAAGGCCGACGCCGACGATCCTGCCACTCACCTCACCTATAAGACCAGCGCTCCCTATGGCCGTATCGGTATCGATTTCAATCTCATGCGCAACAAGCACGATGACTACCGCCTCTATGGAGGCATGCGCTATGCCTACACCAAGTATCAGTTCGACCTGTTCTGCCCGGGTGTTGAAGACCCCGTATGGCGAGAGTCTGCCGACTTCCGTGCCGACGATGTTGACTGTTACTATCATTGGTTGGAATTTGCCTTCGGCATCGATGCAAAGATCTGGGGACCTGTACGCATGGGATGGTCGGCACGCTACAAGCGCCGTTTGTTCCACGACGATGGTTTTGTAGGGCGTTCGTGGTATGTGCCGGGCTATGGCAAGCAGGGAAATGCTCGCTTAGGTGGTACATTCAATGTGATTATAGAGTTCTAACCACTTACCTCCGATGCGAATGAAGCGAAAACTACTCTGGCAAATACCGCTATTGTTGTTCCTTGTTATTGGCACCATCTACATCGCACGGCAGGAACGCAACAAACCCTTTCAGCATAACGAAGGTAGGATTTTCGGAACTATCTATCATCTGACCTATCAGTGTGAGCGCGATTTGCAGAAAGAGATCGAGGCTGAATTGATGAAGGTCGACCGTTCTTTGTCGATGTTCAATGACTCGTCCGTAATTTCCCACGTCAACAACGGCCAGCTTGACATCCCCAATTCTGCCGAAGGAAAAATGTTCGTCGACGTTTTTCAGATGGCCATGAAGATATCCCAAGAAACACTAGGAGCCTTCGACATCACCGTAGCGCCATTGGTTAATGCTTGGGGATTCGGTTTCAAGCAAGGCGATATGCCTTCTCCACAAACCGTCGATTCGCTTAGACAATTCGTGGGGTTCGAACGCGTTCAGTTGATTGCTGATGGCCGTAAGCATCACATCGCAAAAGACGACCCACGCACCATGCTCGACTGCTCGGCTATTGCAAAAGGCTATGGAACCGATATCGTTGCCCGCTATCTCAGAAGCCGCGATGTACAAAACTACATGGTCGAGATTGGAGGCGAAGTAGTTGTCGACGGACACAACGAACGCGGCGAGCAATGGCGAATCGGCGTCAGCAAGCCTACTGAGGACCCAACAAGCACAAGCAACGAGTTGCAGACCATCATCAGCTTACCTCTATCTGCATCTGGTAGCAATTCGCCAAAGCTGAAAGCACTTGCCACCAGCGGCAACTATCGCAACTTCTATTACAAAGACGGCAAGCGATACGCTCATACCATTGACCCCCGCACTGGTCGTCCCGTACAACACAACATCCTCTCGGCCACCGTCCTCGCACCCAGCTGCGCTATGGCCGATGCCTATGCCACATCTTTCATGGTGATGGGGTTAAAGGAAGCCCAGCAGATTCTTTCCCAACACCCAGAACTCATGGCCTACCTCATCTATACCGATGAAAAAGGCAACTATGCCATTTGGCAATCAGAAGGAATGAAAACCGCAGATGATGCAGAAAACAACTAAGTTGACGAACGAAACCCGATGATTCGTTAGAAAGCAATCATTAACTCTCAATCAATAGTTATGTCTGAACAGCTGAACATATTCGATCGACTCCTGCTCCTACCGCTCTTTCAAGGTATGAACAGCACCGATTTAGGTTTGGTTGCTGGTCAGACAAAATTCGGATTCCATCATCACGAACAAGGAAAGACCATCATCAGCGAGGGTGACGTTTGCGACCATCTATGCTTTCTGATGAAGGGAACGCTCGAAGTGACGGCCACCGCCTCCGATCATGGCTACATGTTCTCCGAGTTCATACAAGCTCCCGACATCCTTCAACCCGAGCACATCTTTGGTCTCAATCAACATTACACCCGTAGTTTCACAACTGTAACCCCTTGCAACATCATGACCCTCGACAAATCGGAAGTCATGATGCTCACCGACGAGTATCTGGTTTTTCGCTTGAACCTGCTGAACATCATCTCCACACAGAGTCAGCGCCAGCAGAGAAGGTTGTGGCACACGCCCCCTGTCGACCTGCGGCAACGCATCGCCCGCTTTTTCGAATCGCATTGTCTGAAGCCAGCAGGCCCCAAGACCGTTCATATCAAGATGACGCGTCTTGCAGAAGAACTCAATGATAGCCGCCTCGACATCTCCGTTGCTTTACACGAGATGCAAGACAAAGGACTCGTCGTTTTGAAACGAGGATGTATAGAGATTCCCGACTTACGACTATTGCTTTCATAAAGAAAAGACGCTTTCAACATCAGCATTCTTGTGTGTTTGAAAAATAATTCGTACCTTTGCACCCTGAATTCAAACATGATCAATTAAAAGCATAAGATGAACATCCTGATTACTGGTTGCAATGGTCAGCTGGGCAACGAAATGCAGTTGCTCGAGAAAGAAGATGCCGCCAACAACTATTTCAATACCGATGTAGCTGAACTCGATATCACCGACGTGGAAGCCATCGAACAATTTCTTGCTGCCAACAATATTGACGGCATCGTGAACTGTGCTGCTTACACAGCCGTCGACAAGGCCGAAGCCAACGAAGAGTTTTGCACACTGCTCAATGCGGAGGCACCGGGCTATTTGGCACATGCCATCGAGAAACGAGGCGGCTGGATGATTCAAATCTCCACCGATTATGTCTTCGATGGCACGCAACATATTCCCTATCAGGAAGACGAAGACACCTGTCCCAACAGCGTTTACGGACGAACAAAACTCGTTGGCGAGTTCAACGTGCTGAAACTCTGCCAGCAGTCAATGGTCATTCGCACGGCTTGGCTCTACAGCACCTTCGGAAACAACTTCGTGAAGACGATGATCCGCCTTGGCAACGAGAGGCCCGAACTTGGTGTTATTGCCGACCAGATAGGAACGCCCACCTATGCTCGCGACCTTGCACGAATCATCATGACGGCCATCAGCAAAGGCATCCAGCCAGGCATCTACCACTTCACCAACGAGGGTGTCGCTTCATGGTACGACTTCACAAAAGCCATTCATCGGCTGGCAGGCATCACCACCTGTCATGTAAGACCCTTGCACACCAGCGAGTATCCTACGGCAGCACAGCGTCCACCCTACTCCGTCCTTGACAAGACGAAGATAAAGCAGACCTACGGCATTGAGATTCCCTATTGGGAAGAGTCGCTGAAGGAATGTATTGATAAACTGATGACAAAGTAGTAGAACAACATCCATAATCCTATGAATCAAGAGATCGAAAGAAGACGAACGTTTGCAATTATTTCGCACCCCGATGCCGGTAAGACCACGCTGACAGAGAAGTTCCTGCTCTTTGGCGGACAAATACAGGTTGCCGGTGCCGTAAAAAGCAATAAGATTAAGAAGACGGCCACCAGCGACTGGATGGACATTGAGAAGCAGCGCGGTATCTCCGTTTCCACGTCTGTGATGGAGTTCGACTACACTCCCGAGGGAAAGGATATAGAGTACAAGGTGAATATCCTCGATACTCCGGGCCACCAGGACTTTGCCGAAGACACCTACCGCACGCTCACCGCTGTAGACTCAGCTATTATCGTGGTGGATAGCGCCAAGGGTGTGGAGACACAGACTCGCAAACTGATGGAAGTGTGCCGCATGCGACAGACACCCGTCATCATCTTCATCAACAAGATGGATCGCGAGGGTCGCGACCCCTTCGACCTGCTTGATGAATTGGAACAAGAGTTGAAAATCAGCGTTCGTCCGCTTTCATGGCCCATCAATCAGGGTGCAAAGTTCAAGGGCGTCTACAACATCTACGAACAGAAGCTCGACTTGTTCACTCCCGACAAGCAGCGAGTCACCGAGAAAATAGAGGTCGACATCAGCAGCACAGCACTCGACGAGCAGGTTGGCGAACGCGATGCCCAGCAACTGCGCGACGACTTGGAGTTGGTCGACGGCGTCTATCCTGAATTCCAGGTCGACACCTATCGCTCGGCTGAGGTTGCTCCCGTCTTCTTCGGCTCTGCGCTGAATAACTTCGGCGTGCAGGAATTGTTGAATTGCTTTGTTGAGATTGCCCCGTCGCCTCGTCCTACAAAGGCTGAGGAACGCATGGTGGAACCAGAAGAAGAGAAGTTCACCGGTTTCATCTTCAAGATAACGGCCAACATCGATCCCAACCACCGTTCGTGTATTGCCTTCTGCAAGGTATGCTCGGGCAAGTTCATGCGCAACCAACCCTACCTGCATGTCAGACAAGGTAAGACGCTTCGCTTCTCATCGCCCACGCAATTCATGGCTCAACGCAAATCGACTATCGATGAGGCATGGGCTGGCGACATCGTCGGTCTCCCTGACAATGGCACCTTTAAGATTGGCGATACGCTCACCGAAGGAGAGCTGCTGCACTTCCGCGGCTTGCCTTCATTCTCGCCTGAAATGTTCAAATACATCGAGAACGACGATCCCATGAAGTCGAAGCAACTTGAAAAGGGCATCAACCAACTCATGGACGAGGGTGTGGCTCAGCTGTTTGTGAACCAGTTCAACGGACGTAAGATCATTGGAACGGTCGGACAACTGCAGTTTGAGGTTATCCAATACCGATTGGAGAACGAATATAATGCCCGTTGTCGTTGGGAGCCCGTCCACCTTTATAAAGCATGTTGGGTGGAAGCCGACGACGACAAAGAGCTCGAAGCCTTCAAGAAGCGTAAGTATCAGTACATGGCAAAAGACCGTGAAGGACGCGATGTGTTCCTTGCCGATTCCGGCTATGTGCTGTCAATGGCTCAACAGGATTTCGAACACATACGCTTCCACTTCACCAGCGAGTTCTAAAGGGAAGAGAGAGAGCTACTTAAAAGTAACCTTTCCGTTGAAGGCAACCTGCACGTCTACGGCATAGCTACTGGGTGAGTCGGGTTCGCAAATCAACGCGTTGTAGTGAATGCCATCTGCGTCGACATGACTAAACAGCATGTCGCTCAAGATGCTTCGCTTCAGGAAGTCGGCAGGCACATGCTTTGCAAAGTCGTTCTTGTGGAAGTCGCTAGAGAACACACGCTGAGCACCCTGGAAAACAGCTAAGTTAATAATGTTATCAAAGTAGACGTTGCCCACTTGCACGCCTTCATCGTTGTAAGTGGTCTTGATAACTTTATAGGTAGTTGGATTCACCTGCACATAGCAATGATAGCGACGGCCTTCGACCGTGAAGACGGTGTCGCGCTTGATGAGCTGGTTCTGATTAATCGCTACGGGTTCGCCCTTATCAAACTGCAGCATTTCTTCTTCATCGTCACTCTTTACGAGTCGCACAATGTCGCCATTCTGATTGCGGAATTCAAACACGTGCGGCAGTTGTTTGACGATGGCGTAGCGCACGTCGTTGACGCCATGCAGGACCAGTGTGTCGGCAAAGATCTGGAAGCGAACAGGAATGCTGGTGGAGTCAGGATAGTAAATGGTGTCGCCTTGAACCCGGAAGGCAGGGTCTTCGCTATCGGCATTAATCCAAATGCCCTGCAGCAACTGTTTGGCCTTAGTGTCTTCCTGCTGTTGCTCACTCGATTCTGCCGTGGGTTTATTCTGACAGGCAACAACACCTAGCATGAATACACCACACAACATCAGCAGAAACGTTCTGGCAACTATTCCTTTTCCTATAACAAACCTATCCATTCTTTTACCTATTTGAATAAGACATAGCTGGACACCAGCCATGCTACAACTCTCTTTATTTCTTACCAATGCAATGATACTCGAACTCTGCCTCTTCCAACTCGGCATGATCGAAGATGTTGCGACCATCGATGACCAGACGACGGTTCATGGCCTTGCCGACCACTTCCCAACTGGGCAGGCGGAACTCCTTCCATTCGGTGAGCAGCAATAAGGCATCGGCGTTGAGCACGCAGTCGTACATATCGCGGCAATAGTGAACAGCATCGCCCAAACGACGGCGACATTCATCCATTGCCACTGGGTCGTAAGCCCGTATCTGGCAGCCAGCCTTCAGCAGCAAGTCGATCATCACAAGAGCTGTTGACTCGCGCATGTCGTCGGTTTCCGGCTTGAACGACAATCCCCACATAGCAATGGTCTTACCAGCAAGCGTCTCACCCTCGAAGGCATTCTGCAACTTCTCGAAGAGAATCGTCTTCTGGTGGGCATTTACACGCTCTACGGCTTTCAACACTTCCATGGAATAACCGTTCTGATCGGCAGTCTTGATGAGTGCCTTCACGTCTTTCGGGAAGCAAGAGCCGCCATATCCGCATCCGGGATACAGGAACTTGCGACCAATGCGGGTGTCACTACCGATGCCCTGTCGAACCATATTCACATCGGCTCCCACCAATTCGCAGAGGTTGGCAATGTCGTTCATGAACGAAATGCGAGTAGCCAACATCGAGTTAGCAGCATATTTCGTCATCTCAGCACTGGGAACGTCCATGAAAATGACGCGGAAGTTATTCATCATGAATGGCTTGTATAGACGCGACAGCAGCTTCTTGGCACGATCGCTCTCAACACCAACCACCACACGGTCGGGACTCATGAAGTCCTTGATGGCATTTCCTTCTTTCAGGAATTCAGGATTGCTGGCTACATCGAACTTTACATCGACGCCACGCTTGTCGAGTTCACGCTGAATGGTCTCGCTCACTTTCTGCGCCGTACCCACGGGCACCGTGCTCTTGGTGACAACAACCATATATTTATTAAGGTTCTTGCCGATGGTCTCAGCGACCTGCAATACATAAGTAAGGTCGGCAGAGCCGTCTTCGTCGGGAGGAGTGCCCACAGCAGAGAACACTATCTGCTGATCGTTGAGCACCTCGGCCAGCGAGGTTGTGAACTTCAGTCGACCGGCACGCACATTCTTCAGTACCAAGTCTTCAAGGCCAGGTTCGTAGATGGGTATGTCTCCCTGCTGCAGACGTTCAATCTTCGCAGCATCGACATCCACACACGTCACCTGAGCACCCGTGTCGGCAAAGCAAGCTCCCGACACCAATCCAACATATCCTGTTCCTACAATTGCTATATTCATAAATTATTGACTGTCAATGAAATTTGTTTAATTCGCTAATAAGTTCGTTCACATTGCATGAAGATCATCGGCAGGCATTCTTAGAAGTACTCTGCTTCGCTGAAAGGGCGTGCATGACGATCCTTCTCGCTGAGCAAGACCTGACTGGTTTCAATCGGCCACTTGATGCCAATTTGCTCGTCGTCCCAACGGATGGAAGCCTCTGCCTGAGGTGCATAGACGTTGTCGACCTTATAAGTAAATATGGCCTCGTCGCTCAACACCAGGAATCCGTGTGCAAAGCCACGGGGGATGAAGAACTGGCGTTTGTTCTCGGCGCTAAGCTCCGTCATGACATACCGACCGAACGTCGGCGACTGGCGACGCAAGTCGACTGCCACATCGAGCACCCGTCCGCTAATGACGCGCACCAGCTTTGCCTGTGAGAACTCGCCACGCTGATAGTGTAAGCCACGCAACACGCCGAACGACGACTTCGATTCATTGTCTTGAATGAACTCCACCTTTCCTACATGCTCGTCAAATTCAGCCTTTTTCCAAGCTTCAAAGAAATAGCCTCTGGCATCTTCGAACACTTTTGGCTGTATGATAAACACGCCTTCTATCTCTGTCTTGATAAACTCCATAATCAATGTTGTCTGAAATCGCACGCAAAGTTACGCCTTTTTTTTCACTTTTTCGAAGATTCATTTGTTTTTTTCAATAAAATAGCGTAATTTTGCATTGTGATTCAGATTGAGAGACATATTGAGATACTATTATTGAGCAATGATTGTGTCATTGTTCCAGACTTTGGTGGGTTCATGGCTCATCATGTCGACGCGCGCTACGAGGAGTCGGAAGGGCTCTTCCTGCCGCCGTTGCGCACGCTGGGTTTCAATCCGCAGCTGCGTCTCAACGACTCTCTCCTTGCTCAATCATACATCGAAGCCTACGACATCAGCTATCCCGAAGCCCTTCGACGCATTGCCAACGAAGTGGAAGAGTTGAAGCAGCACCTTAGCAATGAGGGTTGCTACGAGCTCAACGACCTTGGCACCATCTACGTAAACGACGAGGGACGCTACGAGTTCTCGCCGTGCGAAGCAGGCATTCTCACCCCCAGCCTCTACGGATTAAGTTCATTCGAGATGGCTCGTGCCGAAGCCAAGGCGATGCCCGAGATGCCGTCGCTCACAGCCGTTGGCGCACAAGTGAAGCCACTCGAGCCCGTTGTGGAAGTAGAGAATCAGGTTCCCGAAGTCGAGCAACCCACTACGGACGAAGCCGACGACACCCCAACAGCTCGCACCATTAGTATTAAGGTGAGCGTGTTGCGCAACCTCGCAGCCGCCTGCATTGCCGTTGTGGCCTTCCTTCTCTTCCCCAAGCAGCTCACGCCGTCGACATCGCAGAATGCTTATAATGGAGGCATCAACACCGAGCTGCTGCAACGCCTCATGCCTCGCAACCTCACGATTGAGAACGCACCGGCAACTGCCAAAGTAGAAACCCCGAAAGCACCTGTGACTGTAGCGAAAGAAGCAAGCCAGGAAGCTGTCGCCCAGCCGGAAGTCGAGAAGCCTGCTGTCCCTGAGCATTACTATGCTATCGTCCTTGCCAGTCAGGTGAGCAAGAAGAACGCCAGCAATTTTGTCGACCAGCTGCATCAGAAAGGCTTCGGCGAAGCCCGCGTGGTGGGCACAGGCAAGCATACCCGCGTGGTCTATGGCCGTTACGATTCTGAGAACGATGCCTACAACGCCCTCCGTCCCCTGCGCAAACAATCCTCAGAGTTTGCCGAGGGCTGGGTGATGAAATTCTAATTGTTTGTTGACGCTATGAAGAGAGTTCGCTGCCCGAAGTGCGACCAGTTCACGATTTTTGATGAAACGCTCTACCAGCCTGGTCAGTCGCTGGTCTTTCAGTGTGCCAATTGCGGTAAGCAGTTCGGCATTCGCATTGGTGTTTCGAAACTTCGCAACACCCAACGCGACGACATGAACCCCGACGAGCAGGCCAATGTTCACGGCTGCGGCTCGATTGTCGTCATCGAAAACGTGTTCCACTTCAAGCAGGTCATCCCTTTGAGCATGGGCGACAACATCATCGGACGTTACCAGAAAGACAGCCGCGTCAATTGTCCCATCGAGACCGTCGACCCAAGCGTTGACATCACCCATTGCGTCATCAACGTCAGCCGCGACAAGCACGGCAAGCTGAAATACGTGCTTCGCGACGGTCCGAGCAACACTGGAACATTTGTCGACAACCAGATTCTTGGCGACCGCGAACGACGTGTCATCACCGACGGAACCCTCTTCACCATCGGTGCCACCAGTATCATTTTAAGAGCTGAAGAGGGACAATCATAATTCTTTTTTGCTGGAAATGTAATACTCCTTAAGAGTAATGCTCCGACACGCCCAGAACATTGTCCTGAGGCTCTAAAAGCAATGCTTTGAGGTTCCAAAGTCAATGCTCTGAGAGTCTAAAGTCAATGCTTTCAGAGCCTAAAGTCAATGCTTTGAGAGTCTAAAAGCAATGCTCTTAGAGCCCAAATGTAGTTTAACGATTTTAGTTGACTACTTTCGGTCTTAGTTGTAAGTTGGGTTGACTTTGGTTCGAATTTTTTTTATTGTAGGTTTATGCTACCTAGTCTTTATTTTTAGGGAACGATATACCTGTTGACACAAAATAAATCGTTTTGAATATAAATACAAGGGAATGCATAAAATTATCTCATATGCATTCCCTTATTTTTGTAGACATCTGACTATTTATATTGTAGATTGAATAATAAGATTAAAGACAATATAAATATGGACTACTTAAAGTTATTTCAAACACACGAAGAATATGAGGATTTTGTGTCAGGTGGCACGATGGTAAAGCCTAATGTCAGCCACTGCGTACAAGATAACGAAGTACATTATAACCCTATCAAGACAATGGCTGATGAATATCTTACCTTTGTTGCAAAAGAAAACGGAACATTTACATTCACGCCACAAAATAACAATGTAATCAGCTATTCAACCAATGGTGGTGAAACTTGGACTAATGGAAACAGCGTACAGGTAAGCAGTGATGATAAAGTAATGTGGAAAGGTGAATTAAATTCAATTTATGATGACCAAAGCTATGAAGGAAATGGAATTGGAACATTCTCTTCAAGCGGAAGATTTGATGCTCAAGGAAATATAATGTCATTGCTATACGGAGATGACTTTAAAAACAAAAAGAGCCTTAGTGGAAAGGGTGGGGCATTCGTTAGTTTGTTTAATGGAGCAAAGATTGTAAATGCAAACAATCTTATTTTACCAGCAACAACATTATCATATGAATGTTATTATAAAATGTTCCACTATTGCCAAAACCTTATATCTGCACCAAAACTACCTGCTACAACATTGGAAGAGCGTTGCTATGTTGCAATGTTCTATGGTTGTACAAGCTTAACTACAGCGCCTGAACTACCCGCTACTACATTGACAGTTGGTTGCTATTATAATATGTTCGGATATTGTACAAACCTAACATCAGCACCAATATTATCTGCCACAACATTGACACAATATTGTTATGGAGATATGTTCAATGGTTGTACAAGTCTAACAACAGCACCTGAGTTGCCTGCTACAACATTGGCAAGTAATTGTTATGAAAGTATGTTCACTAATTGCGAAAGTCTAACAACAGCACCTGAGTTGCCTGCTACAACATTGGTACATAGTTGTTATGAATATATGTTCACTAATTGTACAAGTCTTACAACTGCACCTGAGCTGCCTGCTACTACATTAGCAGATAGTTGTTATCTTTATATGTTCTCAGATTGTACAAGTCTAACAACAGCACCTGTGTTATCTGCTACAACATTGGTACATAGTTGTTATGAATATATGTTCACTAATTGTACAAGTCTAACTAATGTAGCAACAGTACCAAATAGTGTGAAACCAGTAAGTAGTGAATATTGCTGTGGTATGTACGTAGACTGTAACGTAACACTGTCATCAGACTATGACAGTAGTGCATACGAAGGATGTGATTCAGGAGGAGGAGGACCAGAACCAGATTAATAGCAAAATGAATATATCAATGAGCAACCCCACAAAGGTTGCTTTTTTTATGCACTATGCTGAATCTTCCACATAAGGTAGTTGACAGTCCTACGAATGCGGAAATGCTCAATGCTGACCACTGAGGACAGTGCAAGCACATCAGTATAATCAAAGTGCTTGCAAGCCTTTGAGAACATATCATCAAAACGATATGATGCACTCTCCTTGCGAGTGTTCCAACGATACACCTGCTCGTCAATGTAACGCTGCAAGTAGTCCTTGCTCACACAGTGGTAAGTGGAGAACACGACACGCTTAAAGTGTGCCCAAAAGCCCTCAATGCTGTTGGTGTGAATGTCCTTGGCACGAACGTATTCACGCTGTGAGTGGTTCACGAATACGTGGTTGTAGCCATTCTGCTCCAGCTTGTGATAGATGGATGCCTCGTCAGTGTAGGTGGTAGAACCACTTTCAACGAACTGACTGACAATGGGCATAAGTGTTGCACCCTTGGTGTCTTCCACCTTCATTGCAACCACTTTGCCCTCACGCTCAATCATACCGAAGATAGGGGTCTTGGTTTTCGTGGAACGTCCCTGAGTGCCCTCAGTGCGCTTGCTTTCGTGCTTGTTGGTCTCACGACCACCAAGGTACATCTCGTCCATCTCCACCTCGCCACCAAGCGAGATAGCATCTGACTGACCATAGAGACCACGAATCTTGTGGAGCATAAACCACGCAGTTTTCTGCGTGACCTTGATGTCACGGCTAAGCTGGTGGCTGCTAACACCCTTCTTGTGGCTGCTGACAAGGTACATTGCCATGAACCACTTCCTAAGTGATACTTTGGTGTTCTCGAAGATTGTACCTACGGTAACGTTGAACTTCTTGTGGCAGTTGGGGCAGGAATATCTGCCATCAGCGCACACATAAGTGTGAGTGTGACCGCAGTAGGGGCAAACGGCAGCACCATCGCCCCAACGCTCTTGGGCGATTGCCTGCTTGCACTTGTCCTCAGTGTTGAAGTAGTCAGCGATTTGGATGAGTGAATTGAACTTGGTGAAGTTGATATGTGACATAAGCGTATGTTGTTTTAACGTGTTATTGTTTAAATTATAAGACAAAGATACCTTTTTGTCAACAACATCGCTTTGTTTTCATACCTATATATTTACAAATATCGGGTAATTTTCAGATTTTATTTTCACAAGTGAAAATAATTTGTTCACTAAAATTTAGAAATCTTTTGACAAAAAAAATCTGCAAGAAATCGAACATTCTTGCAGATTTGCATATTTATTCAAAGGAACGTCTTGTGTCAACAGGTATATCGTTCCCAAATGAGGGCATTTCACCTGCATCACCAACTCATTGCTCCACGCCCACGAAAGTAATGCTCCCGTATCACCAACTCATTGCTCCACACCCACGAAAGCAATGCTCCCGCTTCACCAAATCGATGAGTTACACCCACTAAAGCAATGAATTATGATCACTTCTGCGATTCTTTTTATATGGGACGGCAACAAACCGTTTGCATGTTTAGCCATCTCCAATGTGGCTTCAAACAAAAAAGGAGCCCGTGATGGGCTCCAAAACTAATCCTAACTTGTACTAATTTGTTTGCGTTAAAACAAACAACCATTTGTTTCCGGTAAAAAATTATGTTTACGTTAAAACAAATATCAGGTACCGAGAAAAACAACTGTTTTTTCGGTGATGCTATTCTTTTGAGTATTTGCGCGGCGACTCGCGACCGAAAAGATAGCTCTTCTCGTAGCCACCACAGTCGACCACCACTTTCTCGAAGACGATGGCCGGGTCGAGCGGTTCTATCGTCAGCTGATGCTCGCCGGCTTCTGCCTTCAAAGGCACTTCAGCAGCCACCACGCGACTTGCCACCGTGGGATAATATACGCGGTAGATGTTCTCAGGTCGTTCGTTCAAGTTCTGGTTGAAGTTCACCTCAACGGGTTCACCGCCATCGAGCGTGACACGGAAACGATGTCCTCCGCGATTCAGGAAGTCGAGTGTAGACTTCACCACCACCTGCAGTCGCTGCACGCTGTTAGTCGTCGTGAACCGATAGGTGAGCTGCGGGACATCCTTCCCGTTTATCTCTCGGTCGGCAGGCAACACCGTCATCGCGCTGAGCGTACGTCCTAAGAACGGAAGACAAGTCCATTGCAGTCCGTCGGCATCGCGTTTCGAGAAGAAATGTTCAGCCTCCATAGCGACATATCCATCGCGCTCAGTGAACACATTTTTGCCCATTTCATCGGCGATTCTGGTCACTTGAGGCATCACGTCAGACGGTCCGAAGTCGTCGTTCCATGAGCGGTAGCCGATGTGCTTCTGCGTCATCATGCCACGCCATTTACCGCCTGCGATGTCGTTGTTATATTCTGCGCAAAGCAGCGAGTCGCGACGGAAGCATTCCTCCACCTGATCGGCCCAGCGATTAGCTTCGGGATTACCTTCGCGAGCCAACTGGCGATTCATGGCCTGAGCGTAGTACATATTATAGACATTGCCCATCGCCTGTATGGGGAAGAGGATGAGCTGCCGGTAGGCATCGCGCTGATCTGCACGCAGGCGCACAAACTGACGCAGAGCCTCAGCCTCAAGGCGCACATAATCGGCCACCACGTCGGCCCATTCACCCGTCTGCAGGTTGTAGGTTTGTGCATTGAGCATCTCCGCCGTGACGCGTCCGTTCAGTTTGCAGCAGAGATTCAGCAGCCGCGCTGCCTCGGGTCCTTCCACATCGCCGAATGTAGCCCGGCAGAAAGGCTCCGTGTGACTGCCCACCACATCGGCTGTGACCGATTGCGGATTCCAAGCCATATCCATGAACAGCTGGATGGGATACTCCATCGGCTTCAGATCGCCGACATTCAGAATCCACATGCGTCCGATGCCGTAGTTATAAGCCAGCGACAACTGTTCCCACATGTTCTGCGACGGAGTGACGTTCAGCCACTTGCTGTTGCGCGGCGCGCCGACATAGTCCACGTGGTAATAAAGTCCCCAGCCGCCTTTGTGCTGCAGTTCTTTGCCTCGCGGCACACGCCGCACATTGCCCCAGTTGTCGTCGCAAAGCAAGATGATAACATCATCGGGCACGCGCATGCCTTTATCATAGTAGTCGAGCACCTCTTTATAAAGCGCCCACACCTGCTGTGTCTCGCGCGCGGGTCGGCGAGTGACGTCAGCGATGATGTCGCGTTGGTTCTTCACGATGCGCTCCAAAAGACGTGTATCGGCCTCCTCACTCATTGCCTCGTCGCCATCGCCACGCATGCCGATGGTCACCAAGTCCTCGGTGCCACGCATACGCTCGATGCCCTCGCGGAAGAAACGGTCGAGTACAGCCTGGTTCGTCTGATAATTCCACGCACCGTATTCGCGGCGGTGGCGAGCCCATTCCTGGTGGTTGCGCGCCATCGGTTCATGGTGGCTTGTGCCTATAATAACACCCATTTCATCGGCCAATACGCTATTTTCTGGGTCATCGGCATAGAATGCCCAGCCCCACATGGCAGGCCAGAGCAGATTGCCTCGCAGACGCAGGATGAGTTCAAACACCTTCTCGTAGAATGCATGACCGCCATAGTCGGTGCGGAACGTGTTCTTCACCCACGAAGTCAAGCACGGAGCCTCATCGTTCAGGAAGATGCCACGATACTCCACTGCTGGTTCGCCATCGGTAAAGACACCCTGTCGCACGAAGACCGAATCATGATGCTCCACAGGGACGTCGGCCCAGTAGTACCACGGTGACACTCCCATCTGTCGCGACAACTCGTAAATGCCATAGATGGTGCCACGTCGGTCGCTGCCTGCAATAACCAACTGGCTGCCCACCATCGTAATGAGGAACTTCTCGCGACAACCCTTGAGCTGAGAAGCATCAATCTGACGTTTTTTCGCCATTTCATCGACGATGGGCGAGTGCCCGAGCGTTCCCACAACGATGACGGCATCACGATCATCACCCACCTCGGCAGCCTCGCCAGTCACCCAGCAGAAGTCCTCAGCGAGGTTGGCAGCAGCACGCGCCACACCCTTGCAGTCGGTGGGCGACACATAGATGGTTGCACGACCCTTACCGTTGAGCAGCAGGTCGCCACCGTGGAAACTCACAAACTGCTCGGCAGCCGAGACAGCGAACGGCAGCAGCGCGAGCAAAAACATCACGAAACGTCGGAGCAGAGAGAAAGTCTTTGTCATAACAGGTACGAGTTTTGTTGCTTACAAAATTAAGGCATCAGGAAGAAAATTGCAAATTCTGGCATGTTTATTTTCAAAAATGGAACAAATAGAAATATACTCGGCACATTTTGCGCATGCCACCCCCGATGAAATCGGTCATTTCTATAGTATAAAGCCTGAAGGAATCTTGATTCGTTCATGGTAATCCACCATTATTTTGTCAAAAAACACCCTCCTAAAGTTGTTCAAACCAAACATATTTTTGCCTAAAGATTCTCTCTTTCTGCTATCAATTCTCTCCCTTTTGACTCTTTCTTACGCAACAACTTAATTCTTAAAAAACTAAAAAAAAATACCATATAATAAGGTGTATGCAAAAGTTTTCAGTACTTTTGCGCCCTAAATAGACCAATTGTGTCATGCTACGTGCCCGCTGCGAGCGCCCACGTATGCTTGTGTAAATATAAGAAGTGATTCAAAGCTAAAAGAAAACTATGCAGAAAAACTTAGTTATCGTAGAGAGCCCCGCAAAGGCCAAGACGATTGAGAAATTCCTAGGAAAAGAATTCAAGGTAATGTCGAGCTACGGCCACATTCGTGACCTGAAGAAGAAAGAAATCAGTATCGACGACGACTCGCTGATGCCCGACTACGAAATACCCGACGAGAAGAAGAAACTCGTCAGCGAACTGAAGCAGAACGCGAAGAAAGCCGAGAAGGTCTGGCTCGCAAGCGATGAAGACCGCGAGGGAGAAGCCATCTCATGGCATTTGTGCGAAGTGCTGGGTCTCGACGAAGAGAAGACCAACCGTATCGTGTTCCACGAGATTACGAAGCCTGCCATTCTCGCTGCCATCGAGAACCCGCGCCATATCGATATGAACCTCGTTAACGCACAGCAGGCACGCCGCGTGCTCGACCGTTTGGTGGGATTCAAGCTGTCGCCGGTGCTCTGGCGCAAGGTGAAGCCATCGCTGTCGGCAGGCCGTGTGCAGAGTGTCGCCGTACGACTCATCGTTGAGCGCGAGCGCGAGATCCAGTCCTTCCAGAGCGAGCCCTACTTCCACGTCGGTGCCAAGCTGGAAGTGGAGGGTGCCACCCTGTTTGCCACGCTCAGCAACCGCTTCAAGACCCACGACGAGGCACTGGCCTTCCTCGAGGAGTGCAAGGATGCCGAGTTTGTCGTGAAGAGCATCACCCGCAAGCCCGTGAAGCGCATGCCTGCACCGCCTTTCACCACCAGTACCCTGCAGCAGGAAGCCGCCCGCAAGCTTGGCTTCACCGTTTCGCAGACGATGATGGTGGCACAGCGCCTCTACGAGAGCGGACATATCACCTACATGCGTACCGACTCGGTGAACCTGTCGTCGCTCTGCATCGGCACCAGCAAGGAGGAAATCATCCGCCTCTACGGTCCTGAATACAGCAATCCCCGCAACTTCCACACCCGTTCGAAGGGTGCCCAGGAGGCTCACGAGGCCATTCGCCCGACCTACATGAGCAAGCAGGACATCGAAGGCTCGACGCAGGAGCGCCGCCTCTACGACCTCATCTGGAAGCGCACCGCTGCCTCGCAGATGGCCGATGCCGACATCGAGAAGACCACCGTGGAGATCGAAATCAAGTTGAACGGCGCGAACGACACACTGAAGGACAACGTCTATCCTTCAACCTTCCAGGCTAACGGAGAAGTGGTGAAGTTCGACGGTTTTCTGAAAGTCTATCGCGAGTCCACCGACGACGAGCAGGGCGAGGGCGAGGAGCAGAACCTGCTGCCGGCCATGAAGGTGGGCGACGTGCTCACACGCAAAGAGATCACCGCTACTGAGCGTTTCAGCCAGGGTCCCATCCGCTACACGGAGGCTTCGCTGGTGCACAAGCTCGAGGAGCTGGGCATCGGCCGTCCGTCGACCTATGCTCCGACTATTTCCACCATCCAGCAGCGCGAATACGTTCACAAAGGCGACAAGAAGGGCGAGGAGCGCACGTTCACCATCGACACACTGAAAGGCCAGAAGGTCTCAACGAAGACGAAGAAGGAAATGGCCGGCTCGGAGAAGGGCAAGCTCTTGCCCACCGACATCGGCATCGTCGTGAACGACTTCCTCATGGAGAACTTCCCCGATATCATGGACTACAACTTCACGGCCAACGTGGAGCAGGACTTCGATAAGATTGCCGAAGGCAAGACGGAGTGGAACAAGATGATGCATAAGTTCTACAAGAAGTTCGAGCCCACCGTGGAAAAAGTCATCAACGCCCGCGCAGAGCACAAGGCCGGTGAGCGACAGATCGGCATTGATCCCACGTCCGGAAAGCCGGTGTTCGTGAAGATTGGCCGCTTCGGACCGGTGGTGCAGATTGGATCTGCCGACGACAAAGAGAAACCGCGCTTCGCACAGCTGCCCTCCGATAAGTCGATGGACTCGCTGACACTCGAAGAGGCAATGGAGCTCTTCCGCCTGCCGCGCACCGTAGGACAGTTCGAAGGCAGCGACGTGTCGATTGGTGCTGGCCGTTTCGGTCCGTATGTTCTGCACGATAAGAAGTATGTGTCGCTGCCGAAGGACGCCGACCCACTCGCCATCACCCTCGACGAGGCCGTGGCCCTCATCGAGGAGAAACGCCAGCAAGACCAGCAGCGTCACCTGAAGACCTTTGACGAGGACCCGAAACTCGAAATCCTCAACGGCCGCTATGGTCCCTACATCGCCTACGATGGCAAGAACTATCGCATGCCGAAGGCTATGCATGCCCGTGCTGCCGAGCTGTCGTATGAGGAGGCCATGAAGTTGGTTAAGAAGTAGAAGACCCACCCCCCTGCCCCTCCCTGAATGGAGGGGAGTAAAATGCATGATTAGCATGAGTAATATAGAGCCGAATAACAAAAGATCGACGCAATTAGAAAAGCCATCTACTCCCCTCTCTCACAGAGAGGGGCAGGGGGGAGAGTCTTTTATTCGAATCATTCTCATCGGCTACATGGGTGCCGGCAAGACGACCGTCGGCAAGGAGCTCGCTAAGGCGCTGGGCCTGACGTTCTACGACCTCGACTGGTACATCACCATGCGCTATCATCGCACCGTCCCTGAGATCTTTGCAGAGCGAGGCGAGGAGGGTTTCCGCGACCTCGAACGACGGATGCTCCACGAAGTGGCTGAGTTCGAGAACGTCGTCGTCAGCTGCGGCGGAGGCACGCCCTGCTTCTACGACAACATGGACTACATGAATTCACTCGCCGACACCATCTACCTCAAGGCCGAGCCCGAAGTGCTGGCCATGCACCTGCGCATGGGCAAAGGCAAACGACCGCTCATCGAAGGCAAAACTCCCGAGGAGCTGGAAGACTACGTGCGCGAGACCGTACAGGCGCGCGAGACCTATTATTCTAAAGCTAAGCACACCGTGGACGTCACCCTCCTCGACACCTCTGTCAAGATTCAGGAGAGCGTGAGGATTATCCGCAAACTGCTAAAAGTATAATCGTTAATCTGTCAATTTGTTAATCTGTCAATTTGTTAATCTGTTAATTTGTTAATCTGTTAATTTGTTAATCTGTTAATTTGTTAATCTGTCAATGAAGAAGTGGCGTATTGAAGACTCCGAAGAGCTCTACAACATCAAGGGCTGGGGAGTCAACTATTTCGGTATCAACGAGAAGGGACACGTCTACGT
>JAEEGK010009002.1_pt1 | contig 23430 bp, 23 predicted proteins | sample 8958771 | NCBI WGS metagenome assembly JAEEGK01 (sample SAMN16246547, study PRJNA631951) | gut metagenome | biome: gut microbiome; feature: rumen; material: SC-attached | host: Bos | place: Iran: Karaj | collected 2018-10
GCTCTGCCTTTTGACTCCTGCTTGTATCAACAACATTTACATTGTCAAATAACTTGCTTATATCCATGTTTCATGCTTTTAAAACTTATTCTTTTTCTACTTTGTCTGGGTTTACAAAGTATATATGTCCTGTATCGTACGATTTAACCAAAACACTCTGCTGCTTGAAATCTCTGCACAAATCCTCTGCAACACTCATCAACGTGTCAAAGTCAATGCCGACAATTTCAACAGATATACTGCGTTCATTAAAATCACTTCCGTCTTTCGCACGATAATGACCATCTAAAAAGTTTCCGATAGTCCAACCTATCAAATCATTTTTCTTTGCTATCTTATCTGTCATGCTGCTCTTTTTAATGCGGTTCTTTAAACTTGCATACTTTTGTTTCACCCAATTGACAAGTTTGTTTTCCGATGATGGAACGGCATTCACATCCGTTGACAAAGTTATAATTCCACCTTTTTCACCATCTCCAATCTCAAAGTCTATCGCATCGCTGATACGATTTTCCGAAGCATACAATATTTTGTCATCCTTGACTTTCATATTTATGCCCAACTTTAAACTTTTAGAAATATTCCCATACGTTGAACCTCCGTATGTCAAACAATCGTATTTATTATAAATACTTTTTCCTTTTCCTTCAAATAACTTACTTATATCCATAATCTATGTTTTTTTATAATTGTTAATTGTTTGCAATCCACATCACTTCCGCAAAATCTGAATTAGTAGCGAACTTTACAGCAATTTCATGTTTCGCAGGTTTAGAATTTAACCATTTCTTTACCAATTTTTCAACAACATCAACATTAGAAATTTCTCCTCGCTTCATAGAAAGAAAATTTCCTTCTAAATCAAACCTTGCATCAAATTCTGTTGTTTCCACATGAAAGTGAGGAGGTTGATGGTCTTCACCATAGACATAAACCTTGTACTTATTATAAGGCAATATTGACATATCGCCCTTATTAAGCAAAGACATGTCAGCAATTCGCTCTTTGCCATTATATGTGTCTTTTTCAAACAACTTGCTTATATCCATAATTTATGTTTTAAATTATATTGTCTATGTACTCTTCTATAAAATATTTCTATTGCTGCAATTCACAAATTTTTTGCACGTTTCTATTTATGATTTCAATAGTATCAAGTACAAAAAAATTATTGAATTTACCTTTTTCTTCGAAACTTTCTTTTTATTTTTACTATTTGAATAACGACAAAAAATCAATTTTTAATGAATTTCTGTCCTTTTTATTCTTATTATCTCAATTATATCTTAATCTAAAATTCACAAGACAAGACATAATATTTAGTATCTACATCAACCAATTTTGCACTGTTAATTTGAAAATTTGTCAATTCACTTTGTATTGTATAACAGCACCTGTCCCATCTTTAATTTTTCTCATAACTATTTATTTTTTTTGTTCGTCTATATAACCTTGTTCATTGCACCAATCGTGAAAATTCTCCTCATCAATTCTGGACATCATAAAGTCATTCAACAAACTTTCTTCTATTGATACAAGGTTATCGTATCCATTAAAAATAAGATAATCTTCATTCAGGTTGAAATCTTCATATCCGTTTCATTTGGGAACCAAGAGTGTTCTTATGTTTATATAGAAAAAATCTATCATGGACAATTACTATTACAATTGCAAAAAAAATGATACCTTTGCAAATTAAAATATAATGTATGAAGCGGATATTGGTAACAGGCGGTGCCGGATTTATAGGCAGTCATTTGTGTGCAAGGTTGTTGAAAGAAGGCAACGAGGTAATATGTTTGGATAATTTTTTTACCGGAACAAAGAAAAACATTGTCTCATTGATAGGAGATCCTTATTTTGAGATGGTGCGACATGATGTTTGCACGCCTTACTTTGCTGAGATAGACGAAATTTATAATCTGGCATGTCCGGCAAGTCCTATACACTATCAATACAATGCCATTAAAACGGTAAAAACATCTGTAATGGGGTCGTTGAATATGTTGGGATTGGCCAAACGGGTGAATGCCAAAATATTACAAGCATCTACCAGTGAGGTATATGGTGACCCGATGGTGCACCCGCAAGTGGAATCTTATTGGGGCAATGTGAATCCAATCGGAGAACGTTCTTGCTATGATGAGGGCAAGCGTTGTGCAGAAACTTTGTTTATGAACTATTACAAACAACACCATGTTAAAATTAAGATAATTAGAATTTTCAACACTTACGGACCTAATATGCATCCGCATGATGGCAGGGTGGTGAGCAATTTTATTGTGCAAGCATTGCAAAATAAAGACATCACTGTAGCTGGCGACGGCAGTCAAACCAGAAGTTTTCAATATGTGGACGATTTGGTAGAAGGTATGATTCGCATGATGGCAACCGATGACACATTCATCGGGCCAGTTAATATTGGCAATCCGGGTGAATTTTCCATTTTGGAATTGGCTGAAAAAGTAATCAAATTGACAAATTCCAAATCGCAAATAAAATTTATTCCGCTTCCTTCTGACGACCCTATGCAAAGAAAACCGAATATTGAATTAGCCAAAGAAAAATTGAATGGTTGGGAGCCGACTATTCATTTGGAAGAAGGATTGTTGAAGACAATAGATTATTTTGACAAATTATTAAAAGATAATCATTACGACTATGCAAGATAGTGGACAAGCATTTGATATACCTATATTATTTATCATTTTCAATCGTTTGGATACTGCCGAAAGAGTTTTTGCAGAGATAAAAAAGCAGCAACCCAAACGTTTGTATATTGCCGCAGATGGTCCGCGTGCCAACAAACCCGGCGAAGCCGAAAAATGTCAAAAAGTGCGTGATTTGGCAAAACAAGTGGATTGGGATTGCGAATTAAAAACATTGTTTAGAGAAAAAAACTATGGCTGTGGTCGTGCGGTAAGCGGTGCCATTAGTTGGTTTTTTGAAAATGAGGAAATGGGAATTATTTTAGAAGACGATTGTTTGCCGCATCCTGATTTCTTTCCATATTGTAAAGAATTGTTAATCAAATATAAAGATGACGATAGAATAGGCATTGTTTCCGGTGATAACCTACAATTCGGCATCAAATATGGTGATGCTTCTTATTATTTTTCCGCCTATGCCAATATATGGGGTTGGGCATCTTGGAGAAGAACTTGGCAAGGATACGATTTGTATCTGAAAGATTATCAATTAGCAGAATTTAAGAAGAATATAGAAATGTATTTTTCTTCGTGGTGTGAGCGGCAAGTGTGGAGAAATAAATTTCTGGTGATGAAAAAACAAGGCAACAATACTTGGGATTATCAATTTTCATTCTACAATTGGCGACATCATCGTTTGAATATTGTGCCCAATACGAATTTGATATCCAATATCGGTTTTAATGCAGATTCAACACATACCGGCAGTGTAGCCGATCCAAATTCCAATTTACCCACTGCAGCCATCATGCCGTTGACACATCCTGTTGATTTTGTGCAAAATAAAGTAGCGGACAAATTTGTCTATAATCATAGTTACAAGAAAAATATATTGCAATTAGTATGGAGAGAATTTTTGTATCTATTCCGCACAAAACCCACTTTTAGTGAAGATAAATAATTGATAGCTAACATGAAAACTATCTTTTTGCATGTATTGATATTTATTCATCGTTTTCCATTGCGGATTTTTTTTCGCAAAAAAACTTTGTCGGACACCATTTTGGTGATAAAAGTGGATGCAATAGGCGATAGTGTGATTTGGTTAGATGCAGCTAAAGAATATAAAAAGCATTTTTCACAACAGAAATTGGTGCTTTTGTACAACAAGGCATGGCAGGATATTGCCTTGCAACTGCCTTATTTTGATGAATGGATAGCGTTTGATGCCAAACGTTTTATGCATCAACCATTGTATCGTTTCCGCTTATTGAAACAATTGAATCAATATCATTATCAAAAGGTGTTGAATCCTACTTATTCGCGGAATTTTTTCCTTCAAGATTGGATAGTGCGGAATGTATATGCAGAAGAAAAATGGGGAATGGTAGGAGACTATCAAAACACCAACAATACCATTGCTAAATTGACCCGCAATTTCCAATATTATCAACGTAAGTTGAAAGCCATTGGCGATAAATGGTACACTGTTCTAAAACCGAGTGAAGAAGGAATAAAGATGGAGCTTACTCGAAATGCAGAATTTATACGTGCCTATTTGGATAAAGATTTTTGTAGCCGTTTGCCGATGTTTCCTTTTGAAATACGAAAAACCGACAAAGTAAAATTTGAAAAATATGTTGTTTTTTGTTTGGGTGCCAGCACTCCACGAAAAATGTGGTCGGTGGAAAATTTTGCCGAAGTGGCAAAAAATTATATAAACGAATATGGCATTGTTGTTTGTGGAGGTGCTAACGAGCAGATGCTTTGTGAACAATTTATAGCATGTGGGCTTCCACAAGAGAAGGTAGTTAATCTATGTGGAAAAACCAACCTTTTGGAATTGATAAGTGTAATTAAATATGCGGATTTTACTTTGTCAAACGATACTGCTGCTTCGCATATTACAGTAGCCGTTCGCACACCGTCGGTGTGTTTGTTGGGCGGAGGTCATTTCGGTCGTTTCCAACCCTACCAAGTGGAAGAAATGCAGGCAGGTGATTCAACAATACTACCAAAGGTAGTTAGTATGCCGATGGATTGCTTTAATTGCAATTGGATTTGCCGACATCCTCTTAAAGATGGTAAGTGGCAGTGTATTTGTAATATAGATAAAAATAAAGTAATAGCAGCAATAGATAGCATTATTCATTAGTTGTTGATTCCATTATATAAAAAAAGCTCCCGAACGGGAGCTTTTTGTTTGTTGTACGTGTAATCTTTGAAACTTATCTCTTGTGTTTCTTTTGATGATTAACGATGTTTTTTGATGAGATTGACAATGGCGATAACGATGATAGCGCCAATCAATGCTGTAACTAATGAGCCAATCCAACCTTCAAAGTGAAAACCAAATTGTCCTAAAAGCCAGCCGCCTACAAAGCCACCAAGAATACCCCAAAGTACATTCCACCAAAAACCACCTTTGTTTTTGTTAATAAAGAAGCCTGCTAACCAACCGGCTAAAGCTCCTGTAAGAATTGAAATAATTAATGATAATAACATGTTTAAAAATTTTTAAGATGAGTAACCTATGAATTTAATTCTTGACACCCGTTTGTAGTAAATGGCAGCCAATGCTACATCACTACAAGGTTGGGTTTAATTTTATTTTGCAAAGATAATAAAGTTTCTAATACAAATTTCTTTTTTTCTAAGATTTTTTTTAATATAATATGTATATGCTCTATTTAAAATGCAAATTCACTTTTATATCTTTGTTATAGTGGCAATGCTTTTGTTACCACATCGGCTATCTGTTGAAAGACAGTGTTGATTTCAGGAATGTTTTTCTCTATTAGATTGCTGCCTTCTTCAGCGGATATGCCCACTTCTTTTATTAAAGGAATTTGTGCCAAAACTCGGGTATTGAGTTCTTGGGCAAGTGTTTGTCCGCCACCTTGACCGAAGATATAGTATTTTTCATCCAGATGTTTTTGAGGTGTAAACCAAGACATATTTTCTACAATGCCTAAAATGGGTACGTTGAGTTTGTCGGGGGAAAACATATCTGCTCCTTTGCGGGCATCGTTGACAGACAATGTTTGAGGTGTGGTAACAATAATGGATGCATCAATAACAAGTTGTTGCATGATAGATAATTGGATGTCTCCGGTTCCCGGAGGGAAGTCAACAATCATATAGTCAATATCTTCCCAATTTGTATTGGTGAATAATTGTAGCATGGTGTTGGCTGCTAACGGTCCTCGCCAAATAACGGCTTGTTTGGCATCAATCATAAAACCAATGGAATTGATGGCGACACCATATTTTTTTACCGGCTGCATAAGGTCGTCAATGAGGCCGATTTTTTCTTTTTCTATGTTAAAAATCTTCGGAATAGATGGTCCGTAAATGTCTGCATCTACCAATGCCACTTTGTAGCCTTTTGCCGCCAACGAGATGGCTAAATTGGCAGAAACAGTAGATTTGCCCACTCCGCCTTTTCCTGATGCCACCACAACTATGTGTTTTACTCCTTTTAACGATGTTTTTTCTATGCTTAACATTTTCTTTTGTTTTAATAAAAATAAAATGCAAAATTAGCTTTTTTTTGTAAAAATTGTGAAATATAATTAAAAAATATGCTACCTTTGCCAAATTAAATTCAAAAGATATTAAAATTAAATAAAAAATAGATATGAAGAAATTTGATCCAGCAACCGCAATAAATGCAGTTCAACAATTAAGTGCAGAAAGAGGTGTAAACCCTTCTATCAATGATTCCGCAACATTTACATTCCCAAAAGGACAATTGATGACAGATACCTTCCATGGAGAAACAGAAGGTTATTATCTTTATTCAAGACATTGGAATCCAAGTAATTTTGTATTGTGTCAAGCATTGGCAGCCATGGAAAATACAGAAGCTGCTTGGGTAACAGGTTCCGGTATGGCAGCTATTACTTGTACTTTGTTAAATTGTGTAAAAAAAGGTGACCATATTGTTGCAAGTATGACAGTTTATGGTGGCACATTTGCTTTTTTGAACAATTGGATAAAACGTTATGGTGTTGACGTAACTTTTGTAGATACCACCAATTTGGCACAAGTAAAAGCCGCTTGTAAGAAAAATACAAAAGTGATTTACACCGAAACCATGTCTAATCCTTTGTTGAGAATTTCTAACATTGGCGAATTGAGAAAAATTGCTGATAAATATGGTGCGAAATTGATAGTTGACAACACTTTCACTCCTATGATTTTTTCTCCTTATAGATTAGGAGCTCATGTTGTTGTATATTCAATGACAAAGTTTATCAATGGTAAAAACGATTGTGTTGCCGGTGCTATTTGTGCAGACGCAGAATTTATCAATAGTTTGATCAATGTCAACGATGGAACTGCTATGTTGTTGGGTCCGGTTTTGGATTCTTATCGTGCAACTTCTATTTTGAAGAATTTATATACTTTGCACATTAGAATGAAACAACATAGTGCAAATGCCATGTATTTGGCAGAAAAATTCAATTCCATTGGTATCAAAGCCAACTATACCGGTCTTCCGACTCATAAAGACCATAAATTGATGAAAGAACAAATGAATCCTCAATTCGGTTTTGGCGGAATGATTGCCATAGATTTGAAAACAGCAGAAAAAGCCAATCGTTTTATGGAAGCCATGCAAAAAGAAGGAATCGGCTATTTGGCAGTTAGCTTGGGCTATTTCCGTACTTTGTTCTCTTGCTCAGGCAAATCTACTTCTTCTGAAGTGCCGGAAGAATATCAAAAAGAAATGGGTATGAGTGAAGGTCTGGTACGTTTCTCAGTAGGTTTGGACAACGATATTGAAGATACATTTGCAAGAATGCACAAAATTTTGAAAAAAGAAGGTTTTGTGAAAAAATAATCAAAAAGCATATTGTAAAAATCCCTCGCATTGCGAGGGATTTTTTTTGTTTAAAAACCGGAACCGAAAAACTGCCATAATTTTTCTTCCAGCAATTTCCATTTCTTTTGTGATTGTTCAACAGAAGAAGCCGTATAATTGTTCAAAACTTTGGCAATTTGTTTGCTTTTGTTTTTGCTTGCCAATAAGGAAACTTCTTGTTCTAAATCGGGTAAATCTTTTAAAATAGTTTGCTCTTGCTCTAAAACATTTTTATTGATAAGATTTTTGGTGCTACCCCAAGCCACAGTTGCTAATCGATTTGCTTTTCGATAGGACCATAAAATAGATGTTTCGTTGTATTGTTTTTGTCCACAATAGTTAAAAGTGTTTGGCAATTCAGTGTTTCCACAGAAAATAGGAATTCTTGGACTTTCTGCCGGATTGTCAACCGAAAACCAACATACGCCGCCAATTGCGTCGGGTAGCCAACTTCTCAATTGTGTGATAAACGAATAAGAGCACCACGATACGGCAATAGTTCGTTTGAAGTCTACGGTACCTTCGGCTATATAATTATATGTTCGCATGGCATTTGTCATTATCCAAGGATTGGCTATCGGACTGATGATGGTGTCGTTGGTAGAGGTGCCGTCTTCATTTTTCTTTGTTTTTACTATTTTCAGATTGGCAGTCATGTCCATGTCGGTGCCTTCGTAGGTGGAGCGAAACAATGCCATCACTTTGCTAACACTTACTTTTTCGTCCGGCTTGATAGAAAATGGTAATTCTGCCATATCTTGAGAGAATTGCATAGAAGGTGCTAATTCATTGAAAATAAAAAATTCGCGTTCTCTGAAATTTTTCCCGTTAGCATAAGCTGCATTGAAGGCTTTCCAAAAGACAAAAGGTTCCTTTCCGTCCCAAAGTCCATATTTTTTTGCTACTTTCTCAATGTTGTCGGAGCACATGAAATTTTCTTTGTCGTTTCTTTGCAAAGTGCCAATACGAGGAATGTTGGCCGATACTGCCACATGGTCGTCAGGTACGCGTTGTGCTGCCCAAATTCCACCAATTTTGTCAGGTCCTTCTCCTAAAATTTCTACTTGCCAAACTTCATTTTTGTCAGCGATGGTAATGCATTCGCCACCATCTCCATAGCCATATTTTGCAATCAAATCGCCAATTAATCGAATGGCATCGCGAGCATTGTCACAACGCATCAATACTACTCGTTCCAATTCTTCAATGTTGAACATGCCTTTCGGGTTTACTAAAGTATCCGGACCGGAAAAAGTAGTTTCACCGATGGCCAATTGCTTTTCGTTCAAACATGGATAAGCAGTGTTTACATAAGCATAGGTGTGAGCAACTTGCGGAATTTCTCCTGCCAATTTCAACCCTGCCGTGTCTTCCGGGAAAGAAGTGTGGGCGGTGCCTTTGTACACTTTGTGCATTTCGCCGCTTTTATGGTCTGCCGCGGGCTCCACTTTGACCCATGTACGATAACGTCCGTCACAGGTGTGTGAGGTGATTACAGAGCCATCGTCGGAGGCCTTTTTGCCAACCATAATGCTGGTACAATTACCACCAATGTATTCATTTTCATCAACAAATTGTGCCTTGCAGATACAACAAGTCATCATCAATATTGCCAAAGGCAAAAAAAATCTTTTCATCTTTTTCGAATTTTAAAATATTTGCAAAAGTATATTTTTTTCTCCAATGAAAACAACAAAGAATAATTTTTCATAAAAAAAACAATACATTTATTATTTTTGCGTTTAAGAAAATGATTAAGCATTGACATGAGAAAAAGAGCGGTAAAAATTTCACAGATAGCTTCAACAGGAACCGATATGGTGAAAATGTTGGTATTGCAGACATTAGACGGCAAACTATCATTTCCTATCATCATATCTACTTCTGATGCTATAGGATTGATAAAGCAACTGGAAAATATTAAAGTAGAAAGACCTCTTACACACGATCTTTTGATAGATGTGATAGACAGAATGGGTTTGACAATTACAGAAGTTGTGATTCATAAAATGAGTAAGGGTATTTTCTATACCACTATTTATTGTTCCAAAGAAGATGGCATTGTTTATGAATTTGATGCTCGCCCTTCAGATTCTTTGTTGTTGGCAATGTATGCCAAAGCTCCTATTTATGTCAATTCAGACATACTCAAAAAAGTGGCTCTGCCTACCAAAGAATTTGAAGAACATTTAGAAGATGTAGATGATATGTCTAATTTTGATGAAGATGAGTCTATAGATGATGATGTATTTGAAGATGTAGATACATCCTTAGAAATTGATGCTGACGAATCTTATGAAATTGCAGAAGAAATCATCAGCGGACTATTAGACAAATTGCGTGGTATGAAAAAAGAACCATCTATGGAAGAACAGTTGCAGCAGGCTATTGAAAATGAGCAATATGAGTTGGCTTCCAAATTGAGAGATGCCATTGCGAAAAAGAAAAAAGAAAGTAATTAGAAGTTCCAATGAATGAATTGTTGGTAGATACTCTTTATTCTACAATCCCTTATCAAGGTGCAACCGATACGACAAACACCTTCAGTGATAGTATTTACCAATCATTGAATCATGTTTTTTATGAGGATTATCCGCCAATAGCAGATTCTACCCTACAGCAGCAAAAGGCTTTTTTTACAGAATCCACTTCACAAAATATTCAATTACAACCTAAAACAGAAATCTTTTTTGACTGGTTTTTCTTGATAGCATTATTGTTTTTAGGCTGCATAGCCATCATAAGAACAGTGGCGGTGAAGGAAATTCCTTGGACTTTTTTTGAGAAAAGAACACATTCCATGTCAAAAAGTGTGTCATTGTTTTCGTCCTACTGGGCTATCCCTTCTACATTAGTTATCATTATAGGTTACCTTATATATGCTCTGCTTTTTGTACAAATTGGTATCCATGTTCCGCTTACATTTAAAATAGTGGTGAGTATGGCTTTGGCGATTTGTGTCTATTTGGCCGTTAACTGGATTATATTGAAATGTGCGGGAAGTTTGTTTGAAATGAAAGAAGAAACAAAAACTTATATAGAAAAAAATACCATTTTCAGATTTCTTTTGTCAGTGGTTTTGTTTCTGTTGGCAATATTGTTTAATTACTTAAATTTCATGTCATTAGTTAAAACATTCTTAATTGTTTTAATAACAGTGTTTTACGTGTATAAATTGGTGATCTGTATTGGAATTTTCAAAAAAAAGTTAGTTTGGTACGATATTTTTTTATACTTTTGCAGCATTGAAATTTTGCCGTTTGTACTTTTTTTGAAGTTTGTAACAAGCGGATTTATAGATAGTTAAAAAATAGATATTGAGCTGTGTCAATTAAAAAAATATTATTTTCACAAGATAAACCTGCAAATTTTGAAAAGACTCCGTATGCAGATTTGAAAAAAAATTACAAAGTTGATGTAGATTTTTTTAAATTTTTCTCCATAGAAGGTGTTCCATTGGCAGAATTCAGAAAACAAAGGATAAATATTTTGGATTATTCTGCTATTATAATGACGAGCAAAAATGCTATAGATCAATTTTTTAGAATAGTAGAAGAATGTAAAATCAAATTGCCGATTACAACAAAATATTTTTGTGTCAATTCAGCAACTGCCAATTATTTGCAAACATATACGGTATATCGTAAACGAAAAATATTTTTTTCAGAAGACGGGTCTCCTGAAAAGTTGGTAAAAGAAATAGAACAGCATGTTGAAACTGACAAATTTTTGGTTCCATGCTGTAGTGATACAAGTTTAAATCAATTGTTGGCATTGTTGGATACCAAACCGGCTATTAAATACGACAAGGCAGAATTATTCAAAATCCATTTTAATGATTTAACACAAGTGGATATTTATAGTTACGATATGATAGTTTTGTTTAGTCGTCATGGTGTGCAATCTTTGTTTAATAGTTATCCGGATTTTCAACAGAAAGAAGGAATGCATTTTGCTGCATTAGGCGAGGTGGTTGTAAGTGCCGCCGAAGAGGCAGGTTTGACAATAGAGACCTATGCTCCACAGCCGGGCATTACCTCCATATTCATGGCTTTGGAAAAATATCTAAAACAAGAAAATCGCAGACGTAGATGAGCAATTGTGCTGTTTCACAATCATTTAAAAAATCAGAACGCTTGTGTGGGCGAGATGCCTTCAGAAGCGTTTTCAATAACAGAAATTCCATTTTTGTCTATCCGTTGACGTGTTTTTATGCAATGGAAGAGGCAGAAAATGGTTCTGAAGTGAAAATAGCAGTATCTGTCAGCAAAAAAAAATTCAAACACGCTGTAGATAGAAATCATATCAAACGTTTGGTAAGAGAATCGTATAGAAAACAAAAACATTCGCTCTATTTTGCTTTTGACAAGCAAAATATTGCTTTGAATTTGGTTTTTGTATATGGAGAAACAAAACATTTGCCATATAAGGTGTATGAGAATTGTGTTAATTTACTGATAAACAAATTGATAGACAAGTGTCAAAAAAAAAGTGAAATTTTAAAAACGAAAAATTGATAAAAACCACAAAAAAATCAATTATTTCTGTTATATTTGCAAACTTGAATTTAAAGTAAAAAAATATCGTAAAATACTAATAATTAAATAGAAACAAATGCAGAACAAAGGGTTTATTTCATTTTTTGTCGTAACTTTTGTATTAGTGTGCATCTATTCGTTGTCATTTACCTATTGCACACGCAGAGTTGAAACAAAAGCAAAAGAGTATGCACAAAACGATCCAAGTAAGAGTGTTTTGGTAGAGCAAGCTGCAGGTAACAAATTCTTAGAGAGTTACTTAGTTGATTCTTCAGCCAAAGCTTTAGAAGATAGTTATCTGTCAAGAATGGCAGATTCTGTTGTTTATAATCTTGGTTTCGCAAAATGGACTTACAAAGAATGTAAAGAATTAGAAGTTAACTTAGGTCTAGACCTTAAGGGTGGTATGAACGTAATGTTGGAAGTTTCTGTTCCGGATATTGTCCGTTCTTTGGCAGGCAACGGAGCAAAAGATTCCTTGTTTGTTGCCACTATGAAATTAGCAGAAGAGAAACGAAAAACTTCTCAATCGGATTTTATAACCTTGTTTGAACAATCTTTTAAAGAAGTAGCACCAACCAATGCTAAATTGTCTACCATATTTAGAAAATTGGAACTCAAACAAACTAATCCTAGCAACGATGACGTCATCAAAGCCTTAAGAGAAGAAACCGAGGCTGCTCTTGAAAACACATTTATGGTGTTGAGAGCTCGTATCGACCGTTTTGGTGTATCACAACCCAATATTCAACGATTGGCACAGTCAGGCAGAATTATGATAGAACTTCCAGGTGTAAAAGAACCGGAACGTGTTCGTCGTTTGTTACAAGGTACTGCTAATTTGGAATTTTGGAAAACATACGAATTGTCAGAAATTGCATCAGTATTTCCTCAAATAGACGAACGTGTAGCTGCCATAGGTTTGGAAAATGTAGAAGAAGATACTACGGCAATTGTAGAAGATGCTGAAGAAGCAACAGAAGTAGCAGTTGTAGAAGAAAATGCCAACGATACATTAGAAGGTCTTCCGGAAGTTGAAACAGAAAATGCAGAAGAAGAACAAATGCAAATGACAAGAGAGGAAATTTTGAAAAAATATCCTTTCACAGCACGTTTCATTCAATTCAACGATCGTCCGGATGAAAACGGGAAATATGGTCCGCTTGTAGGTTATGCTTTAGAAACAGATACCGCAGAAATTAATAGAATATTAAATCTGGATATAGTAAAAAATATTCTTCCACAAGATTTGAAACTTTGCTGGCATGCAAAAACAGGAAAAGATAATTCTTCCGTACATCAATTAATAGCTTTGAAAGCTGTTGGCGAACAAGGTTGTGTGTTGGACGGAAAAGCCGTTTCAGATGCTCATCAAGATTTCAACCAACAGTCAGGTAATGAAATCAGCATGTCGATGAATCCGGAAGGAGCAAAGAAATGGAAAAAAATTACAGAAGAAAATGTAGGTAATTGTATTGCTATCGTTTTGGATGATTTAGTATATTCTTATCCAAGAGTCAACGATGTTATTCCTAATGGTCGTTCTTCTATTACCGGAGCATTCTCTTTGGAAGAAGCAAAAGATTTGGCCAACTTGTTGAAAGCTGGAAAATTGCCGGCTCCTGCAGTTATCGTATCAGAAGAAATTGTTGGTCCGTCATTAGGACAAGAATCTATTCATTCAAGTATTATTTCATTTTTGATAGCATTCTTGTTGGTATTTGTATACATTATATTCTTTTATAATAGAGCAGGTATTGTGGCAAGTATTGCACTTTTGGTGAATGTATTGTTCTTATTTGGAACATTGGCATCGTTGGGTGCAGTATTGACATTGCCGGGTATCGCAGGTATAGTATTAACTTTGGGTATGGCAGTCGATGCCAACGTAATTATCTACGAACGAATCAAGGAAGAGTGGCGAGCAGGCAAGCAGGTAAGAATGGCAGTTGCCGATGGTTACAAAGCATCTTATTCTGCTATATTAGATGGTAATATCACCACTATTATCACAGGTGTTATATTATTCATCTTTGGTTCCGGTCCTGTTCAAGGTTTTGCTACTACATTAATTATAGGTTTGTTAACATCTTTGTTTACATCCATATTCATCACTCGTTTGATATTCACATGGGCATTGGATAGAAATATGAAAGTAAACTTCGGCAATAAATGGAGTATGGAAGCTTTGGCTCATACACATTTTGATTTCTTGTCAAAGCGTAAAATCGTTTATTGTATTGCAGGTGTAATTGTGGTATTAGGCATTGTATCTTTATGTGTAAGAGGTTTAGATTTGGGAATTGACTTTGCCGGTGGTAGAAGCTATACCGTTCGTTTCGATCAACCTGTAAAGACTTCAGAATTGCGTGAGGCTTTGATGGAAGAATTTGATGGTGTTGCTCCTGAAGTAAAAACCTTCGGTTCTGACAATCAAATTAAAATTACTACCAAATGGAGAGTTAACGAAGATAACACAGAAGTAGATTCTTTGGCAGAAGCACACATGTACCAAGGGTTGAAACCATTCTTTGCTACAGAATTGACAAAAGAAGATTTTAGTGTTCAAAATCAAAATGTAGGTTTAATCAGCTCTCAAAAAGTAGGTGCAACAGTGTCAAAGGATATTACAAGAGGTGCATTCTTGGCAGTGTTCTTCTCTTTGATAGCTATATTTATTTACATTGCTATACGATTCCGTAACTGGCAATATGGTTTAGGTGGTGTTGTTTCATTAACAACAGTTGCCATGATAACTATTGGTTTGTATTCATTGTTATATGGCAGGTTGCCATTTACAATGGAAGCCGATCAATCATTTATAGCGGCCATATTGACAATTATAGGTTATGCTATCAACGATAGTGTGGTTATTTTTGACCGTGTTCGTGAATATAGAAAACTATATCCAAAACGTAACTTAAGAGAGAATATGAATGCCGCTTTGAATTCTACGTTGAGCCGTACCATTAATACATCCGGTACTACTATAGTTGTATTGTTGGCAATATTCTTCTTAGGAGGAGATGTAATTAGAGGATTCTTATTCGCTTTGTTGGTAGGTATTGTTATTGCTCCATTCTCATCTATCTTTATTGCTTCTTCATTTGTATACGATACATCAAAGAAGCAACAACTTGAGCAAGAATCAAAATAGAAAAAGTTTTTTCATGATATTTAAATTTAATCCGAGGAAGGTGCTTAGGCACCTTTCTCTTTTATATAAGTATATAAGTTCAAGTTGGAATTTGTAAAATGAGGTAAAAAAAATATTGTTTTTAATAAAAGTTACAAAAAAAAGTTGTAATTTTGCACACTCAAAAATGGCGGGGTAGCTCAGTCGGTTAGAGCGTCGGATTCATAACCCGGAGGTCACGAGTTCAATTCCCGTCCCCGCTACCCGAAAGAAGTGCTTAGGCACTTCTTTTTTTATATAAACTTTTCTAATTTAATGCAAAGAAATATAAGTGAAGATGGGTAAATGGTCGGATGCCACATAGTCCAATGTTGTAAATTGCTGACTTTTTAGCGATTTGTCATGCAAAATGTAGTCAATTCTAAAAGACAGCGAAGGATTGATATTCATAGTATTGTTGATGCCTCTACCCGATTTTACAAAAGCATCGTTCAAATGTGCACCTATAACGTGATAGGTATAAGACCATGGTGTATCGTTAAAATCTCCACAAACAATTACTTTATATGGAGATTGATTCATGTGTTCTTTGAGAATTTTTGCTTGTGAGGCACGAACAATGTTGCCATCTTTTATTTTCCGAAGCAATTTTATAAAGCCTTCTTGTACTTCTTCGTTGCCAATATTGGTAATAGCGGTGGCTCTTTTGGCCATGCTATAGTCTTCGTCTGCAAAATGTAGCGATTGTAAATGAGTATTATAGACGCGAATAGTGTCATTACCGATTTTAATATCTGCAAATGTGGCACAATTGGAGTTTGAATTGTCAAAATTTATCGAACCTTGATGGATAATGGGATATTTTGAAAAGGTTGCTAATCCAAAACCATGTTCATTGTTGGTGATAGGTAAATACATGTATTTGTATTTGGCAGATGTATTTTCTTCAATTTTGTTGGTAGTTTCAAAGTTAGTGTTTGGTTTGTTGTGATAGTATTCTTGAAAGCACATGATGTCTGCATTTTGCTCGTGCAAAAGACTCATAATGCTATCTCTTTTTTCAATACCTAATTTCCATTTGCCGTTTTGTTGGTTGTAGAGTCCAAATACTTGAACGTTGTAGGACAATATTTTAATGGCATCTGCATCCGGTGTAATATTTTTTCGTATTTGTACAAATCTGCTCAAAGAATTCCAGCCGATTAAAATAGTTGCCAACGACAATATTGTGTATTTGGGGTGTTTAAAAATCCAAAATATGACAAATATAATGTTGATTGTCAATAGATAAGGATAAAAAAGATGGAGCACAGAGAACCATCTAAACGAGTCCGGATTGAGTCGTGAGCTGATATAAACTATCAGCAAGGCAATGGCACATAAGATGTTAAATGCCAAAATAAGAATGTTCAGGATTGATTTTTTTTTCGTTTTTTTAGCCATTACCAATTCTTTTTGTTGCTTGTGTTAAATAAAAATTCCTTTTCTTCTTTGCTTAAACTTTGATAGCCATCTTTGGCAATCTTATCCAATATTTCATCTACTTTTTTGCGATATTGGGCACGTTCAGCATTGTAGCTTTCATCACTTTTAGGTCGGTTTTGATAGGGTGGTGGGGTATAGGAAGTATTACGTTTATATATTGTAAATGTGTTCTTTAAGTAAGGTACCAATACATAACAACATCCAAATAAAGCTCCTCCCAAGTGGGCAAAGTGTCCTCCGGAGTTTCCATGAGGAATACTCAAAATATCAATAATGACAAAAAAGATAGCTATCCATTTGAGTTTTATCTGCCCTAAAAATAACAGATTGACATAATCATTCGGGGCTTTGCAGGCTATGGCAACCAATATGGCCATGATGGCTCCCGATGCTCCTACAGCGAAAGAAGATGCCCTTACTGCCTCAAAAACAGGAAAATAGTTATATGACAAAATATAAAGGATATTTCCTATGATACCACCGATGAAATATACTATATATAATTGTTTGTCAGAGAAGTATCTTGTGAAAAATGTACCTGCGAAATAGAGGGTGAGCATATTGAAAAGTATATGCGAAAAGTTAGCATGAACAAACAAACTGGTGATTAATGTCCACGGTTTGAAGAGTACTTGTTGCCAGTTGGAACTTACTGCCAGCCAATTCCAAATCCATGAGGAGGCGGACGAGGTATGGTCGGCATACAAAAAGTCTGTTACATTGCTCAGTAATTGTATGAGTAAGCAAAATATGTATACCGCTATATTGATGGAAATTAGGCGGTTGAGGGCGTGTTTAGAGGTAAAAAACGCTTTCAAACGATATTTCCATTGCCGGTTGCCGAAACGATGATATTCTGCCATTTAATATTCCCAGTGTTGTTTTGCTTTCTTTCTCCAATATAATATTAATAATAAACCGAACAACATGCCGCCAAGGTGAGCAAAATGAGCCACTCCATCGGAGGTTCCGTTAATACCATATATCAATTCAATCAAACCATAACCAATGACAAACCATTTTGCTTTGATAGGAATGAAAAAATAAAGATATATCAATGAATTGGGAAACATCATACCAAATGCCAATAGCAAGCCGAAAATGCTACCGGAAGCACCTACTATATTCGGTTGGCTGACTAAGTATTCTCTATATTGTGATAAGTATTCGTTGATAGCATTTTTTGATTCAAGTATATTGCTCCCATAGTTGATATTGTCGACATTCTCTTTGAATATTTCAAAACCATTGATCAATTCAGCATTGTTGGGGTCAATAACAAATTTATGGTGTTGTGCCAAGGCATTGATAGTTTCTATAGTAGGATTTGCAATGCAGGCATCCAGATAGTTTAGCGTTGGCAACATTTGCCAAGCTATAATGCCATAGTGTGTGAGAGCAGCTCCAATGCCCGTTACCAAATAAAAAATGAGGAAACGTTTTGCTCCCCAATAATTTTCAATGGCAGCACCAAACATCCACAAAGCAAACATGTTGAAAAACAAGTGTGCAAGGTTGCCATGCATAAACATGTAAGTGATAAATTGGTAAGGATGAAAAAGGTCGGATTCCCAAAAATGTAATCCTAACCAATCGTATAAATGAATGCCATATTTCTCAACAACAACTGTTGCAAAATACATCAATATGTTGATAATTAACAAATTTTTAACTACCGGAGGTAGTATTGAAAATCCTTGCGGGCTGTAATATTGATTGTCCATTTGTTATAATAATTAGAAATAACGCAATTTTATGGTTTTATTGTATAATAATTTAGTATTTTATTAAAAGTAATAGAAATGCAGTATGTAAAAGATGCATTTTAGCAGAAAAAAATCCATTTTGATTTATTATCAATTCATCAAAAAATTATATCTTTGCAAATTAGCACCAATAAAATGGATTTACCGACATATAAAATACTATTAGTAGACGACGAGTCAGATATTTTGGATTTTATCAGTTATAATCTTTCCAAAGCAGGCTATATGGTACGTGCTGTTACTAATGGCGAAGATGTTCTGTTAGAAATAGCTAAAGAAAAGCCTCATTTGATATTATTAGATGTGATGATGCCCGGAATGGATGGGTTTGAAGTCTGCAAACGTATTCGGGAAAAGCCGGAATACAACGATGTGTTGATAGCATTTTTGTCGGCAAGAAGTGAAGATTATTCACAAATTGCCGGTTTACAATCCGGTGCGGACGATTACATTGCCAAACCTATTCGACCAAAAGTATTGGTGTCAAAAGTGCAGGCCTTGTTACGAAGGACAGAAATCGCTCCTAGAAGCAGTAAAGAAACAAATAAAAACAACATTAAAATTGATGTGGAAAATTATATTGTTACCATCAATGATGCGAAATTTTTGTTGCCGAAAAAAGAATTTGAATTATTGCATTTGTTAGCATCTCGTCCCGGAAAAGTGTTCCGAAGAGAAGAAATTTATTTAGCACTTTGGGGTGATGATGTAGTGGTTGGAGATAGAACGATTGATGTTCATGTGAGAAGAATAAGAGAAAAATTAGGACTTGACAACATTAAAACGATAAAAGGTGTCGGCTATAAATACGAAGAGTGATGCATATAGATATTTTGACATTATTTCCGGAGATGTTTACGGGTTGTTTTGATCAATCCATTTTGCATCGTGCTCAAGAAAAGGGTTTGTTTTCCTATCAATTGCACAATATCAGAGATTATTCAACCGATAAGCATAAGCGAGTAGATGATTATCCGTATGGAGGTGAAGCCGGCATGGTGATGAAAATTGAACCGATTGCCGCTTGCATAGAGCATTTGTTCACGCTTCGCACCTACGACCAAGTGATATTTCTCACTCCCGATGGTGAAGTTTTAAATCAATCTATTGCAAATGAATTGTCTATGTGCAATAATTTAATGATGCTTTGTGGACATTATAAAGGAGTTGACGAACGTGTAAGAGAACTTTTTATTACACGAGAAATTTCCATTGGAGATTATGTGCTGTCGGGTGGTGAATTGCCGGCGGCTGTATTGTGTGATACTATTGTAAGATTGATTCCCGGTGTATTAAATGACGAAACTTCAGCTTTGTCAGATTCGTTTCAATATGGTTTGTTGTCGCCTCCTGTCTATACCAGACCCTATGATTTTAAAGGACATACGGTGCCGCAAGTCTTGTTGTCCGGTAACGAAAAATTGATTGAAGAATGGAAATTACAAAAGGCGGAAGAAAGGACCAAAAAAAATCGTCCGGATATTTTGTAAAAAAATATTTGAAATAATATAAAAAAGTCAATATAAAGTGTTACCTTTGCAAATTCAAAAATAGAGAGAAATTTTTTATCAACAATAACAATTAACAATATGAATATCAAAAACATATCAATATCAGTATTGCTTCTAATGGTACTTGTGTTTACAAGTTGTACTAAGTCAAAAGAAGAAAAATTGCAAGGACAATGGGAACGTTATAATACTTCTTTAAATCCGTTTGTTGTAGATACCATGCAACAAGAAATGTGGTATTTTGACAATGGAAAATTAAAGATTTATTCAAGAGAAGCTTCAGGTGCCTTGAAATTGAATGCTGATTTGGAATATGCCATGCAAGTTCAAAAAGGTAGAGTAGCTGTTGTTATTCAAGCAAAAAATAGCGAGGATAATAATAATCCTCAACTCATAAATGCTTATTTGGGTTCAGCTAGAATTTATCAATTGACAGATACAACATTGGCTATGAAAGGTATTGAAACCTTGATATATTACGAGTTCTATCGTAATAAATAATCATGGCTGGTTCCAAAAGTGTTTATTATTGTCAAAATTGTGGTACACGTTCTGCAACATGGTTAGGACGATGTAATGTTTGTGGGCAATGGAATACTTTTGTTGAGGAAGTTATTCAACGTTCTCCTTCTAAAAAGAGGGAGAACGTTGTTGTTGATAGTCAGCCGCAATTACTCAAAGATATAACCGGAGATACATCTGTAAGAATTTCATCCGGCATAGGTGAATTGGATAGGGTGTTGGGTGGTGGTATTGTTCAAGGTTCTATCATTCTTTTAGGTGGTGACCCCGGTATCGGTAAATCAACTTTGATGCTACAATTGGCATTAAATATAAAAAATACCAAAGTATTGTATGTTTCTGGAGAAGAAAGTGCTACGCAGATAAAGTTGCGAGCTTCTAGAATGCAATCGGATAGTGACAATTGTTATATTGTTAACGAAACCAGTCTGCAAGCAATTTTCTCGCATATTGACAGTATAAAGCCAAATATTTTAATTATTGATTCCATACAAACTTTACAAACAGATACTTTGGATTCATCGGCCGGTTCTATTTCGCAGATCCGCGAAACCGCTTCCGAATTGCAACGTTATGCCAAACAAACTGCTACCACCATTTTTCTAATAGGTCATATCACCAAAGATGGTGTTTTGGCAGGACCGAAGGTATTGGAACATATAGTTGATGTAGTATTGCAGTTTGAAGGAGACAATAAATTTGTATATAGATTGATACGTGCGACAAAAAATCGTTTTGGCTCAGTTTCGGAAATTGGCATTTTTGAGATGATGCAAAATGGTTTGCGAGAAGTAGACAATCCTTCAGAGATATTGATTTCGCACCGAGACGAAGATATATCCGGAGTGGCGGTGGCAACAACTATAGAAGGGAATCGTCCCTTGCTAATAGAAGTTCAAGCCTTGGTCGCATCAGCTATTTATGGCAATCCGCAGCGTTCAGCAACCGGATTTGACTTTCGTCGATTGAGTATGTTGTTGGCGGTATTAGATAAAAAGTGCGGGAAGAAATTTTCCTCTCACGATGTATTTCTAAATATTGCAGGAGGCATTAAAACCGATGATACAGCAGTAGATTTATCCATTGTAGCAGCATTGCTGTCATCTGCAGTGGATATACCGATTAGTTCAAAAGATTGTTTTGCAGGAGAATTGAGTCTTTCCGGTGAAGTGCGTCCGGTGAGTCGTATTGATACAAGAATTAGCGAAGCTATGAAACTGGGTTATAAAAGAATTTTTATTTCTGCCAGTAGCAAGGTACAAACCCATTACGATCATATTGAAGTGAAAAAAATCAGCAAAGTATCGGAATTGATAAAGTATCTTTTTTCATAGTATTTTTGCTTTTTATCATACAATTTTCTTGTTATTTTGCGTTATAATTGAGTTGTCATAATATTAAAGTATGAGTATTCGTAAATTTTTAGCAGCCATTTTATGTTTAGTAGCTTCAATAGAAGCCTTTTCTCTAAATATAAAAGTACGATTACTCACTGAATATACACCTACTTCAGTAGTTGTTTCAGCAGTTTCCGGTAGATATTCATTGATATGTGATAAGCAGATTAATGCGGTTGTATTAGAGGCGGGTACTTCTATCACCTTAACATATTTCGGCAATCGCGTAAAAGTGGAAAAAGGAATAGAATTGTTGGGTACTTTTACCGAAGTAGAATTCATCGGGACCAAATATAATAATGTTTTTTCCTTAAAGACAGATAAATTGCCGCAAGAGCGAGTCTATGAAGAAAATTTATCGGTAGGAGTGTTGGGAAATTCTCTGCTACTTATAAATACTATTTCGTTGGAAAAATATGTGGCAGGTGTAGTGCAATCAGAAGTATATGGAAGTTCACAAGATGTAGAATTTTTTAAAATACAAGCCATCGCATCCCGGACATATTGTTTGGCTAATCTCAATAGGCATATCAGGCAAGGTTATAATATGTGCGATGCTGTTCATTGTCAATCTTATAAGGGCAGATGCACACAAGCTGATATTTTTCGTGCCACTTACGAAACTTTCAACGATGTAATTGTAGATAGTTTGAATCGCTTGATTTCACCGGCTTATCATTCTAATAGTGGAGGCATGACGGAATCTGCAGGAAATATTTGGCAAAAGGATATTCCGTATCTACAATCAAAAATTGATACTTTTAGTGTAGGAGCAAGAAATTATGAATGGGAAAAAATTATTCCCAAACGGCTTTGGGTCAATTATTTTGTAGAAAAATATGGAGAAAAATATCGTACTGAAGAACTTTATCAAGAGGCAATTGTGAATTTTGAGCAACCGATAAGAAAAGCATTGTGGATTATAGAATCCGATACTATACCGACTAAAGATATAAGAGCTTATTTCAAATTACGATCTGCATTTTTCAATGTTTCTTTGCAAGGAGATAATGTGTATTTGAAAGGAAAAGGCTATGGTCATGGAGTAGGATTGAGCCAAGAGGGTGCCATAGAAATGGTGAGACGAGGATATAGTTGTGAAGAAATTTTGCAATTCTATTTCAACAATGTGAGAATTATCAAATATACGGAAATTATTGATTTATAGTTATGTCAACGGAAGTCATTCTTATCCTATTGGCATTTGTTTGTGAGGTAGTGGGATTGGTAGGTTGTTTGCTGCCCATTCTTCCCGGACCACCTATTGCATGCGTGGGAATTATTTTATTGCAGGTTGCAAAAGGTTGTTTTTCAGTTCCTTTTTTGATAGGAATGATTATTTTAGCCATTGTGGTAACGGTGTTGGATTATGTTATTCCTAGTGCGGGAACTAAAAAATTTGGAGGAAGCAAGTTGGGTGCTTGGTGTTGTTTTCTCGGTACGATAGCCGGATTGTTTATGTTTCCTCCATTAGGAATTATTGTTATGCCATTTGTGGGGGCTTTAGTAGGGGAATTGTTGAATGGTACCAATTTGAATGAATCCTTGCGTGCGGCA
>JAEEGK010009004.1_pt1 | contig 23429 bp, 21 predicted proteins | sample 8958771 | NCBI WGS metagenome assembly JAEEGK01 (sample SAMN16246547, study PRJNA631951) | gut metagenome | biome: gut microbiome; feature: rumen; material: SC-attached | host: Bos | place: Iran: Karaj | collected 2018-10
GGATGCCGATGGTCTTGATATGTTTCTCCATGGCAGGATCAGGTTTTCAATCCCACAAATATAAGAAAAAAGCGTAAATTTGCAGCGTGAAAATCGGGAACATCGACCTGGGTGAGCGCCCCGTCGTACTGGCGCCGATGGAGGACGTGACGGACGCGTCCTTCCGCATCCTGTGCCGGGAGGCCGGGGCAGCGATGGTCACGACCGAGTTCGTCCCCTCGGACGGGCTTATCCGGGACGCTTCGAAGGCCATCGCCAAGATGCGCACCCTCGAGGAAGAGGCCCCCGTCGCCATCCAGATCTACGGACACATCCCCGAGTCGATGGTCGATGCGGCCCGCATGGCCGACCGCGCGGCGGAGCTCGCCGGCGGGCACGGGGCCGATACGATCGACATCAACTGGGGCTGCCCGGTGTCCAAGATCGCGGGCCGGGGCGCCGGCAGCGGCATGATGCGCGAGCCGGACAAACTCGTCGCCATCACGAAGGCCATCGTGGAAGCCGTCAAGACCCCCGTCACCGTCAAGACCCGTCTGGGCTGGGATGAAAACGCCAAGATCATCGTGGACCTGGCCGAGCGCCTGCAGGACGTCGGCATCCAGGCCCTTACCATCCACGGCCGCACCCGCTGCCAGATGTACAAGGGCGAGGCCGACTGGACCCTGATCGGCGAGGTCAAGGACAATCCCCGGATGCACATCCCCATCATTGGCAACGGTGACATCAATTCCGCGCAGCGGGCGAAGGAGATGTTCGACCGATACGGCGTGGACGGCATCATGGTGGGCCGCGCGAGTTTCGGCCATCCCTGGATCTTCACCGAGATCCGGCACCTGCTGGACACCGGCGAGGAGATGCCGCCCATGAACGTCCGCGACCGCGTGGCCCTCGCCAAGCGGCACTTCGGCCTGTCCCTGGACCTCAAGGGGCCCGTCACCGGCATCTTCGAGATGCGCCGGCACCTCTCCTGTTATTTCAAGGGCCTTCCCGGCTTCAAGGAAACCCGCATCAAGCTCGTCACCTCCAAGGACCCCGAGGAGATCCTCCGCACCTTGGATTATGTGGCCGAAAGATGGGGGGAAGAGGCGCCGGAGGCCGAATCGGCATACGGGATCTGACAGATTCTTTTGGTTATTTCCCGAATAATGCTTACCTTTGCGGTCCCCAAAAAGTGTGGGGATCGCATTTTTTTATTGTTAAACCATTAACTATCAAGACAGTGGACACACTTAGCTACAAGACAGTTTCCCTGAACAAGGCGACTGTGAACAAGGAGTGGCTCGTCATTGATGCAACCGACCTCATCCTGGGTCGCCTGGCTTCCCGCGTCGCCCTCGTGCTCCGCGGCAAGAACAAGCCCGGCTTCACCCCGCATGTGGACTGTGGCGACAACGTGATCGTCATCAACGCCGACAAGATCCGTCTGACCGGCAAGAAGATGACCGACCGCGTCTATGTCCGTTACACCGGCTATCCGGGCGGACAGCGCTTCACCACGCCGAAGGAGATCCTTGCGTCCCGGCCGGCCGAACTCATCCGCCGTTCCGTCCGCGGAATGCTTCCGAAGACTCGTCTTGGTGACAAGCTCATCAACAACCTGTATGTGTATGCAGGCGCTGAGCACCCGCACCAGGCGCAGAATCCCAAAACCATTACCTTAAACGAAATCTAAACAGAGCACATGGAACAGAAACACGCCCTTGGAAGACGTAAATCAGCAGTCGCTCGTGTTTATGTTGTCGCCGGCACTGGCAACATCGTCATCAACGGTCGCCCGGTGAACGAGTACTTCAAGGAGGACGCCCTCCTGTACATCGTGAACCAGCCGTTCGAGGTCACCGGCACAACGGGTCAGTTTGACGTCAAGGTCACGCTCGTGGGCGGTGGTACCAAAGGACAGGCCGAGGCCGTCCGTCTGGGTATCTCCCGCGCCCTCTGCGAGGTCGACAAGGAAGCCTACCGCGCTTCCCTGAAGGCCGCCGGCTTCCTCACCCGCGATGCCCGTGAGGTCGAGCGTAAGAAGCCTGGTCAGCCTGGCGCACGCCGTCGCTTCCAGTTCAGCAAGCGTTAATCTTTTACGCGTACTGTACGGACTGATTTACCGATTGCACAGTCCGGTCCATCAAATCCTGCGATCCCGGTGAGGATGCGAATCTTCCCGAGCTGCAAAAAGGATTGCCGAGACTGCGGAAAATTGCGGAGACCGATTCTGACGGATCGCTACTCCGGATTGAAGAAAGAGAAACAAACAAAAAGAATTTTAAAGACATTATGTCCAGAACTAATTTCCAGGAACTGCTTGATGCAGGCGCACACTTCGGACACCTCGCCCGCAAGTGGAACCCTAAGATGGCTCCGTACATCTTCGACCAGAAGAACGGAATCCACATCATCGACCTGCACAAGAGCGTCGTGAAGATCGACGAGGCAGCGGAAGTGCTCAAGGAAATGGCCCGCAGCGGCCGCAAAGTCCTCTTCGTTGCCACCAAGAAACAGGCTAAGGATGTCGTCGCCGAGAAGGCTGCCGCCGTCAACATGCCGTCCGTGACCGAGCGCTGGCCGGGTGGAATGCTCACCAATTTCCCGACCATCCGCAAGGCCGTCAAGAAAATGAACACCATCGACAAGATGAAGGAAGATGGTACGTTCGAGAAACTCGCCAAGAGAGAGCGTCTCCAGGTCGAGCGTCAGCGCGCGAAACTCGAGAAGAACCTCGGTTCCATCCGCGACATGAGCCGCCTCCCCTCCGCCCTTTTCGTCGTCGATGTGCAGAAGGAAGCCAATGCCGTCAAGGAGGCCAACCGTCTGAACATCCCGGTCATCGCAATGGTTGACACTTGCTGCGATCCCACCCCGATTGATTATGTGATTCCGGCCAACGACGATGCTACGAAGTCCATCGCCCTCATCATGGAGGTGCTCTGCGCCGCCATCCAGGAGGGTCTGGAGGAGCGTAAACTCGAGAAGGAGAAGGAAGTCGCCGAGCAGCCCGAGGCCGACGAGGCCCAGGCCGCCGCTCCCGCGAAGAAACTCCGTCCCCGCCGCGCCGCGAAGGTCGAGGTTGCCGAAGAGGCTCCCACCCAGGCTGAGTAATAACGCATAAACGTATTTTAGAACTATGGCTGATATCTCTTTAGCTGACATCAAGAAGTTGCGCGACATGACCAGCGCCGGCATGATGGATTGCAAGAAGGCCCTCACCGAGGCCGCCGGCGATTTCAAGCGTGCCGTGGAAATCCTCCGCGAGAAGGGCAAGTCCACCCTTGCCAAGCGCGGTGACAACGAAACCACCCAGGGTGCGGTGCTGAGCCGCGTCGATGGTGGGAAGGCCATCCTCGTCTGCCTCGGTTGCGAGACCGACTTCGTGGCCGCCACGCCTGATTTCAAGGCCCTCGCCGCTTCCATCGCTGACACCGCCATCGCCGAGTTCCCGGCCGATCTCGCCGCCCTCAAGGCCCTGAAGACCGACACCGGTTACACCCTCGACGAGGACATCACCAACCAGGCCGGCAAGACCGGTGAGAAGCACGTTCTCGCCTTCTACGCCGGTATCGAGGCCCCGTTCGTGTCCGAGTATGTCCACTTCAACGGCAAACTCGGCGCCATCGTCGCCTTCAACAAGGAGGTTCCCGCTTCCATCGCCCGCGGTATCGCGATGCAGGTCGCTTCCATGAACCCGGTCGCCGTCGATGAGGCTTCCGTCCCCGCCGAGGTGCTCGAGTCCGAGCGGACCGTCGCCATCCAGAAGACGAAGGACGAGCAGGTCCAGAAGGCCGTTGACGCTGCGCTCAAGAAGGCCGGCATCAACCCCGCCCACGTGGACAGCGAGGATCACATCGAGTCCAACACCGCGAAGGGTTGGCTGACTCCGGAGCAGGCCGCCCAGGCCCGTCAGATCATCGCCACCGTCGGTGCCGAGAAGGCTGCGAACCTTCCCGCCCAGATGGTCGAGAACATCGCCAAGGGCCGTGTCGCCAAGTTCCTGAAGGAGAACACCCTCGAGGAGCAGGAGTACCAACTCAGCGACAACAAGGAGACCGTGAAGGCCGCCCTCGCCGCCGTCGATCCGGAAGCGAAGGTCCTTTGCTTCAAGCGTTTCTCCCTCGCCGACTAAGAGGTTTTGACCAAGCACGAAGGAGCCGCTCCATCCGGAGCGGCTCCTTTTGTCATTCTGAGCGAAGCGGATGAATCTTATTCCGCCAGGCAGTCGTCCATCAACTTCGCCAGTCCGGACTTGTCCAGGTGCTGGCCGATGAAGACGATCTTCTGCATCCGGTCGCCGTACACCGGGTCCCAGTCGCGGCGGAGGACCGGATCGCGCGAGAGGCGCTCCTGCAGTTCTTCCTCCTCCATCGTGGCGTACCAGAGCCCCGCGTCGCGGATGCTCTTCTGGCGGCCGGCCTGTTCGAAGAGGTAGCACTTGTCCGTATCGTCGGAGAAGTAGCAGAGGCCCTTCGCGCGGATGATGTTCGCGGGCCATTTCCGGGCAACCATGAAGTCGAACTTGTTGAGGTCCAGGGGCTCGCGCCGGCAATAGACATACGTGTCGATTCCGTATTCCAGGGCTTCGCCTTCGGCCTCTTCGTCCTCGTCCTCCTCACCTTCGATCGCCGCGATCCAGGCGGCGGAAGTGGCCACCCGGTCGAAGTCGAACATCCCGGTATAGATGATTTCATCCAGGTCGATGTCGCCGTAGTTGCAGTCCAGGATCCGGGCTTCGGGGTTGATGCTCTTGATGATGCCCCGGAGTTTGCCCAGTTCGTCGGGAGAGATCTCGGCGGCCTTGTTCAGCAGGACGATGTTGCAGAACTCCACCTGCTCGATGACGAGCCGCTCGAGGTCGTCATCGCCGATGTCCTCCTTCTCCAGCGCCCCGCCGCTCTCGAACTCGTCGCGCATGCGGAGGGCATCGACCACGGTCACGATGCAGTCCAGGTAGGGGAGCGCCTCGTGGACATACTGCGGTCCGAACATCGGCAGCGTGCTGATGGTCTGCGCGATGGGCGCCGGCTCGCAGATGCCGCTGGCCTCGATCACGATGTAGTCGAACTTCCGCATCGCGGAGATCTCCGCGAGTTGGGCCACGAGGTCCATCTTCAGGGTGCAGCAGATGCACCCGTTCTGCAGGGCCACCAGACTGTCGTCCGTCTGCCCCACGATGCCGCCCTTCTGGATCAGGTCCGCATCGATGTTCACTTCTCCTATGTCATTGACAATCACCGCAAACCGGATTCCCTTCCGGTTCGACAAGATGCGGTTCAGGAGCGTGGTCTTCCCGCTCCCGAGATACCCGGTCAGCAGCAGCACCGGTATCTGTTTCTGTTCCAATTCTATCGTCATATCCTTTACCTTTTTCTTTCCGTCATTCCCGACCTGATCGGGAAACTAATCTGCAAAGATAGCGATTTTTCCTTACCGACGGCGCAGCACCCGGCGGGTTTGGATGAGGACGGAGACGATGATGAGGGTGAGGCCGATCCAGAAGGAGGGGCCCACTTCGCGCAGTTCACCGAAGAGGATGGCGGCGAAGGCGATGCTGTAAACGGGCTCCAGGTTGTAGGCCAGGTTCACCGTGAAAGCCGACAGGGTGCGGAACGCAATCAGTTGGAACAGGAACGGGATGATGGTGAAGACCGATCCCAGCAGCACGAGCCAGAGGATGTCGCCTCGCTGCGGGACGATGTCCGCCGCGGGTAGGAAAGGGACGAGGAGGGACAGGCAGACAACCCCGCCGATGAGTTCGTACAGCAGCATCGTGGCGCTGTCCTCGCCTGTCGCGCGTGCGACATTGATATTCACCAGGGAGAACAGGGAATAAAGGGCGGCCGACAGCAGTCCGAGCGCGATTCCCAGCCGATACCGCACATCCAGGCTGAAGATGAGCAGGACGCCTGCAATGGCGATGAAACTGATGATCACTTCCGCCCAGACCACGCGCTTGCGGTTGATGAGCGGATCCAGCAGGGTCGTGAAGAAACAGGAGGTGGCGATGCAGGCTACGCCGATGGAGACATTCGATGCCTGGATGCTGGCAAAGAACGCGACCCAGTGCAGGGCCAGGAAGCCGCCGCAGCCGGCGATCATCGCGACCGCCTTCCAGGAAAGCCGGTGCAGCCGTCCGGCGATGGCCAGGATGATGGAAAGCGTCACGACGCTCACCATCATCCGGTACCATACCAGCGGCAGTCCGCCCAGGGAGATCAGCCTCCCGAAGATGCCCGTCCATCCGGCCAGGAACACGGCCGTATGGAGCAGGACCAGGGTCTTGGTTTCCTTGCTGCCCACTTAGAAGAACTTGACCACTTCGTCGAGGGGACGGTGGGCAGGGGTGGAAGGATCCTGGGCGCGGTAGCCGAGGGCGATGACCGCGAGGACGGCTTCGTTCTCCGGAATGGAGAAGAGGGTGCGGAGGGCGTCGGCGTCGCGCATGCCCATGATGAGGGTGTCGAAGCCCATGGCGCGGGCCTTCAGGACCAGGTAGGCGTTGCTCAGGCCGTTGTCGTAGGCGCCCCAGAAGTCGCCGGTGGCATCGACGGGATTGCCGCGGAAGAAGCCGGACTTGCCTTTTTCGAAGGTGGAAACGATGAAGGCGGAAGCGTTGATCACGCGGTCCTTGTTGCCGCCGATGAGTTCTAGGACGGCCTCGCGCTTTTCATCGCCCAGGGCCACATAGTACTTGCTGGGCTGCTGGTTGGCCCAGGAGGGGGCGTTCTGCGTGGCGAGGAACAGTTCGCGGAGTTCGGCTTCGGAGACGGTCTTTCCGGCCTGATAGGCCCGGATGCTCCGCCGGCTGGCGAAGACTTCGTCCAGGGTGGGGGCTGCGGGGGCCTGGCTGCGGGCGCAGCCGGTCAGCAGGAGCGCGGCGAACGCGCAGAGGGTGACAATCCGTTTCATATCGTCTGTTAATGATTCTCCAGTAAGTGCTTGGTTGCGAGGACGAGGAACATGTAGTGCGAGGAGCCGCCGCCCAGGACGTATTCCGTCTGCTGCCACAGGAACGGGAAGACGAGCAGTTCGGGGAGGTCCGGACGGATGATGGCCGTGCCGGAGATCACGCCGCCGGGAACATAGGACCAGTCGGCACGCGTGGTACCGTAGGCCGTCGTGGCGGATACGGCGCCCACGCCGGAGGCGAAGGAGGCCGTGTTCGTGCCGGGATGGCAGCCCAGGACGAAATGGAGGGCGTCGAAGACGGGATCCTTCGCGAAGAGGTCGGGATAGGCCGACACCAGGAAATACTGCTGATAACCGAAGCGCTGGATGTCCCAGCCGGCACCCCAGATGGAGGGGCGGTACGGGACCCCGTAAGGGTTCTCCGCACCGGCTGCGGCCTGCCGGTCGCGGTACTCCGTCAGGGCGGCGCGGAACGCCTGCGCAAAGGCGCGCTCCCGCTTGTCGCGGCTTCCTTCCCAGGCTTTCGCCACGCGGGCGACGTACCAGCCGCTGGCCCCGACACCGCGGACGGCAGCCTCCTGGTTGTCCAGGATGAAGTCGTGGAATTCCTTCTCACCGGTCGTAAGATACAGTTCCACGGCGGCCTGCAGTTTGTTCCCGGGCGTATTGCGGAAAAGCGTCCGGGAAATGTCCAGGCAGCGGACGGCGAGCGTGTCGTTGAAACCCTTCAGCGCCCGCGCCGTTCCGGCGAGGCTGGCTGCGGTGGACAGGTCGCGGCCCGGATTGTTCTCCGAGTAGATCCAGCGGTCGTCGGCATTGCCGGGAACGCCGTCGGTCATCGCGGCGGCATCGCCCAGGATCACGTACTGCCGGAGTTGGCTGCTGATAATGCCCCGGTACGGCCTGCCGAGGGCGTTGTAGGCCGCCACGACCGACAGGGCGCCGTTCTCCACTTGCTGCAGGATGTCGTTCCGGCCGTCCGGCTCATGGATTTCCGTGACGTGGCGGTGGAAGTCGATGGCGGTTACGTCGAGTTCCGGGTGGAACTGCTCCCAGGCCATCGACAGGATGTAGGATTCGCCCGCCTGTGACTCGATGCGCAGGTCCAGGTCGCCCGCGTCGTGCCAGCCGCCGATGGCGACTCCGGGCACGAAGTCACCGGGCGCATACGGGGAAATCCCCGGCTCCTGGTTGTATCCGTCGATGCCGTTCTCGTTCAGCGCCATCCGGGCGTCGTCCAGGTGGCAGGCATCGTGCCAGACGCGGTATTTCTCATTGACCCGCATGTGGCACATCTGGTTGGGCAGGAAGTACTCGATCACCGGCTGCCACACGCCGCGCTCGTACACGTCCGGGGCGATCCGGAAGACGGAAGACTTCGAACCCTTGTACCGCACCTGATACAGGCCGGGCTCCTGGACACTGCTGAAGTCGAACTTCGCATACTGGAAGCGGAGGAACTGGCCCCAGGGTTCCGGTACTGCGGCGAGGACCACGCGCTCGCCGTCCGCATCGACACGGACCAGTTCCGCGGAACCGTCCACCCGGGCGCGACCGTCCAGTTCCAGGACCGCGGTCTTCTTCTGGTCCGGATGATAGCCCACCTGCGAAGTCTGGATGACCGGCGTGTACTGCCAGCCCGGGACGACGGTGGGGGTGATGATCCAGCGGACGGCACCCTTCGTGGCTCCGGCGGGGATTTCCGAGCGGAGAACGAACCAGCCGTTGTTGTGGTTCATCCGGCCGTCATAGAGTTTCAGGTCCTCGGTGAGGGTTTCGACGGTGAGTTTCGCGTACGGGTCGTCCGGCCGGGAGATGAATTTCCGTCCCACGGCATAGGGCTCGGCGATGAGGTCGTCGGCCACGATGGGGTTGTAGCCGCTGCCCTCCAGGATGAAACGGTCCAGGTCGATCTTGGGTTTCCCCGCCTGGTGGAAATCGCCCGTGTGCTTATAGTTGGGTTCGGTTGCGAGCAGGGGAGAGTTCGGCTGGCGCGGAAAGATGCCGGCCTGCCCATCCATGATCCAAGGCTTCCCGAACAGGGATCCCGGGAAGAATTCCAGGTTGAATCCGGCCTTGCCGATGAAAGCCTCCGGGATGGGCCGGTCCAGGTCCAGGGTGACCTCGATATGGTCGCCCACGGCACGCGTGGTGACGGTGTATTCGACGACCACGTCCGGATAGACCATCGGATTGAAACCGGTCAGATGCCGGGACGAATCCGGATAGGCGAGTTTCGCGACGATGGCGTCTCCCAGCACTTCGCGGGAAATCTGCCGCGGCACGGGCTGCCACTGTCCGGGCGTGGCCTCGAACCGCAGGTCGCCGTTCGTTGCCACGCGGTTCCCGTTCATGATCACGCAGACACCGCCCTGGTGCCCCTCGGGATAGAAGTCATAGAAGGCCATCACGTCCACGCCTTCATTCCGGAAGTATCCTTCCGGTCCGATGCGGAACGCCTGGGAGAAGCCCGTCAAGGCGCAAAACAGGAAAGTCAGGGAGAGAACGATCTTTCGCATGTTATGTGGTTTTAGGACAAAATGCTAATTCTCTGCAAGTTAATCAATTTTCTGCGTATCTTTGCCATGAGACCCCAAGAAAATCTGAACCGTATGCGAAATCTTCCCGTTTTTGCCGCCACCGTCCTGGCCGCCTTCCTGTCTTCCTGTTCCTCCGAAGAGGTCCTTCTTTCCCCCGCAAAGGGGGCGGAGGGAGTGAATGTGGATACACATCTGACATTGACCTTCGACGGGCAGCCGTCCGTGGGCACGGCGGGCTGGATCCGGATCTTCGATGCCGTGACGGGGGAGTGCGTGGACAGCCTGGACCTCTCGGTGCCGGCCGGACCAACGGAGAGCCGGACCTACGCGCCGGACATCGACTATACGAAGGTGCCCTACGACTACGCCCGCGACATCGTCCCGACCAACCGGAACACCGTGCCCGGCACGCCGTCCGGCACGGCCGAGCCGACGCCGCCCGAGTACCAACTCACCATCATCGGCGGATTCACGGACGCTTTCCATTTCCACCCGATTCTCGTCCGCGGCAACACGGCGGTCATCTATCCGCACAACAATGTACTCTCGTACGGACGGAAGTACCGGGTCACCATTGACGAGGGTGTAATCACCGATCCTTCAGGAAGTTTCAAGGGAATCCGGAAATGGACGTTCTCTACGGTGGCTGAGGTTCCGTCCCTCACGGACACGCTGGTTGTCGATGCCTCCGGCCGGGGCGATTTCTCCACGCTCCAGGGGGCGCTGGACATTGTCCCCGACTTCTCGCCGACCCCAGTCGTCATCAAGGTCCTGCCTGGCGACTATGAGGAAATCGTCTATGTCCGGAACAAGGCCAACGTCACCATCCTCGGCTCCGGCGCCGACGTCACCCGCGTGCACTATGCCAACAACGAGGTCTTCAACCCCCATCCGATGACGGTCAAGACCAACGAGCGCGCCGGAACCTTCCCCCAGCGCCGTGCGGCCGTCGCCTTCGACCACTGCCGGGACCTCGTCCTGCGCGACATCACCTTCGCCACCGACCTGATGGGCCAGGCCGAGGGCCTCTTCCTGAACGGCGACCGCATCGCCCTGTACGGGGTCCATATCATCGGTGACGGCGACGCCCTCCAGGCCAACGGCTCCGTGTATCTGGAAGGCTGCGAGATCGACGGCGGCGGGGACACCATCCTCGGCCGCGGCAGCCTGTTCGCCTACCGCTCCGCCTTCCGGAACCGCGGCGGCCCTTTCACCTGGGTCCGCAACTTCAAGCCCGCCCACGGCGACGTCTTCGTGGAATGTACCTTCGAGAGCGTCACCGACACCCCCGCCGACTACGGCCGCTCCATCTTCAACCATGGATCGGTCTATCCCGATGCCGAAATGGTCCTGATTGACTGCCGGGTCCGGAATCTGAATCCCTTAGGCTGGAGCGCCCTTGGCGAACCCACGGTCACGATGCTGGAGTACAACACCCGGGACATGGACACCGGCGCTCCCGTCGATGTCTCCCACCGCCACCGCTACTCCCGCCAACTAACCCTTCCCCGCGATGAAAAACTCCTTGCCTCCTACCGCGACCCTGCTTTCGTGCTGGGGGGATGGGCGGTGAAGTAAAAGAATACCGCCGCTTGTTTCCTCACCTTTGCTGAGCAGGGAATGTGTTATTCTGAGACAGGTAACAACGAAAGGGATTTGCATGAGACAAATCAACTCATAACGGTAAGAATGAGCCAGATAAGTAGAAAAATGATTATATTTGCTTATTATACACGGAACTAATACGCCTATGGATTCCAAGAAAAGAATCATTTACTTTAATTCTCGTGACGAACTTCTGAGAGTGGATCTGTCTTCGGTAGTTTATTTTGAGGCTGACGGTAATTATACTCGTTTCGTTTCTGTCAACGGATTGTCCAGTATGGTATGCATGAACCTTGGGAAGATGGAGGAACTCTTATCCCTCCGTTTCAAGGATGCGCCAGGTTCCTTTGTACGCATCGGGAAGAAGTACATTGTGAATTTAAAACATGTGTATAGAATCAACACTCTGAAGCAGGAGCTTACCCTGAGTGACCAGTCATCCTTTACGATGACTTTAAGTATCTCCAAGGTTGCCTTAAAAGCCCTTAAGGAATTGATTTCTCCCACTCCAATAACCGATAAAAGCCAAAACAAATGATGGAACTGACAATAGGGCGAGAAAGCGGAGTAGATAATCCCCGCTTGGCCGTTGAACAGAATGGGAAAACGTTTTATTGGGGGAAACCAGGAAGTGTCCCCAGAAGCGTAAGTCGCAAGCATTGCCTTGTCAAGATAGACGACGATTCCAAAGTTTTGATTGAGGATATCACTCCCAACAACTTCATGTATATCAATGGGATGGATTGCAAGAAGAAAGGAGGTATAACCCTGTCTGATACCATTGAACTAGGTCCGGACCGGTATAGGTTAGATCTGGAAGGAATCGTGAAGGCTCTTTCATCTCAGCAAACTTACAGTATTGCGACCCTCAAAGGGGTTTATGATTCCTATCAGAAAGAGAAATACGATATTCAGGTGTATCAGGGGAAACTCAATGCGTTGAGCACTCTCCCTGGCATCCTTTCCATGACTTCAATCGGCATTGCTGTTTTTATTGAGAATGCCCGACTTGTCATGATTATTGTCGCCGCTGTTTTTGCTCTAGTCTTTGCTCTTATCCGTTACAGGAACGCCAGTAAGATTCCCTCGCGGACAAAAAAGTTGGACGAGGAGTTTCGGGATAAATACATCTGTCCAAACCCTGCTTGCGGACACTTCCTTGGAGTGACGCCTTATAAGGAGTTGTTGAAGAACCGGACCTGTCCATACTGCAAGTCCAAGTTCACGGAATAGGATGTGAATGAACATTTCATCCTCATATCCCTATGCTTCGTGTAATAAACTAAGGAACGCTTTTTCGTCATCTAATTTCGGAATACATTTGCTCAGAGTTTTAAATCAAAAAGTATTATGAAAAGATTTGTTCTGATTGCAATTGCATTCCTGATCGCCTCCATCGAGGTTTACTCTCAGAGTTTTACCGCACGCCTGGGCAATGGAGATCAACTCTGTTTCCAGATAACGGACTCGACCCATAGAAGAGTGGAGATCGTGCGGGTTAAGCCCTTGCGCAACGCTTCGCCTTCGCTTCCTTCCGGGGATTTGGCCATTCCGTCTACTGTGAAGTACAAGGATATGGTGTATTATATCATGTCCATCGGAGAATCCGCTTTTTCCGGTGCGGAAGGATTAACTTCGGTATCCATACCCTCCTCTATCCTGCGAATCGGTGAAAGGGCATTCAGCGGATGCTCGAATCTGAAAAGCGTGGTCTTCCCCAGTTGCATGCCGAATATTTGTACAGATGCATTCGAAAAATGCAGTTCGTTGTCGTCTATCTCCTTCGGAAGTGACTGGGTTGCCGTCGATCTTCAGTTGTTCGTCGATGCGGAATCATTGAAGGACATCTATATTCCGGCTCGTGTCAACAAGATTACGGGAGTAAAGAAGCTCGCCCATCTTGAAACAATCGTCGTGGATGCCAACAATAGGACATTCTCCTCTCATGACGGGATGCTTTATTCCAAAGACGGGATTACTCTTTATGCCTGCCCTACGGCCAAAAGTGGTGAAGTGACAGTCCTTACCGGAGCTGGTAGAATTCTGGATGGCGCGTTTGGGGCATGTGTCGGTATTGAGAGCATTCTTCTTCCTTCTTCGGTCCATGAATTTGCTTACGACGAATTTGCCGGCTGCACCAGTCTCAATAGGATTGTCATGATGCCTGAAGTCCCTCCGGTGACCGCCAGATGGAATGGTTCGACCGTCTTCGCCATTGAGGCTCCTAATCAGAATTGTGTCATTCAGGTCTCGAAAGAGAATCTTGACCGTTATCAAGTGAGCATCTGTAATTCGGAGGGTTCTTACGAGTCCTTGAAAGGCAACAGGAAGACCGATATCTCGTCCGGCGAGATGATGGGCAAGTCTTCCGTGAAAAAAGTGAAAAACCTTTCTTAAGATGAATCAGATCCGTATCATAGCGCTCGTCATGTTGTTGTTCGTGTCAATTCATGTTGATGCGCAGAAGATCCACCTCGTTTCTGTCGGGGTGGCAGACTATCCCGGGACGAGAAACGATCTGTTCCTCCCGGCTCAAGATGCCGAGGCCATGTATGGGCTTTATATAAAGAATTCCAACGCGATTTCGGTGCTGTTGACCAACACCGATGCGAAGAAGAGCCGTATTCTGTCTGAGGCAAAGAACCTGTTTAGCAAGGCGGGACAGAATGACATCGTTGTCTTATTCTTCTCGGGGCATGGAAACAAGGGTGGGTTCTATGCTTATGATGGATTCCTGCCATATGAGGATATCCGGAAATTGTTTTCGGGGTGTAAGGCCAGAAGCAAGATGATCTTTGCGGATGCTTGTTTTTCCGGTGATATCCGGGATAACTCCGGTGGCGGATTCAATGACTCGAAGAACAACATCATGCTCTTCATGTCATCCAGGAGCAATGAGTATTCGATTGAGACTCCTCGCATGAAGAATGGTTTTTTTGCCACTTGTCTCCTGCGTTCCCTGAAGGGAGGAGCAGACACGAACAAAGACCGCATCATTACTGCGAAGGAATTGTTTACAGCGGTGAGTACTGGAGTAAAAAGGCTGTCCAGGAATCATCAGCATCCTGTCATGTGGGGAAATTTCGATGATTCTATGCCCGTTATGATTTGGAAATAAGCGATGGAAAAAGTGCGAATCAAATGCCCTGTATGTGGCGTTATTCTGGAAGCGGACGATAATCCGGCAAACTATGAGAAGAATGTGATCTGTCCTAATTGTAAGACAAGAAACAAATTCTCGGCGTTTAAAAGAGTATCTCCTGTTCCATCTCCAATTGAAGACAGCAGCACAATTATAAGGGCTGCTGTCTCAAACGATACTATCGGGGCTTTGATGGATCCTTCAACCGGCAGGAAATACCCGTTGAAAGAAGGACGCAACCTGATTGGCAGAATGACACACAATTCTCCATCAAAGGCCAGCGTCCCTATCCCAACGGATAACCGCCGGATGAGCCGTTCACATTTATTCATCGATGTCATCAAAGGAACTGACGGACGTTACCACGCTTACGCATCCAATGCCGCCAATCAGAATGAAACCAGGATTAACGGTGTCGTTTTGCAAGATGATGATCAACTGAGCCTGAAAGACCAGGATATTCTGTCTTTGTCAGGGACGGAACTCATTTATTTGGGTTCTCGAATCGACGATGAAACTGTTATACGTGTAAAATGAGAATCCAAGTCGTTTCATATCCAATCTATGAGATCGGTCAAAGGTCCAACCAAGAGGACAGTCTTTTCCCTCCTCTGGAAAAAGTTTCCTCTACCGGCTCACTCTACATCCTCTGCGACGGGATGGGCGGACACGCTGCCGGCGAGGTGGCATCTCAGACTGTCTGTTCCGCGATGAGTAGTTTCATTCTTTCACATCACACCGAAGGTGGTGTTTTTGAAGAAAATGATTTTTCGAAGGCATTGGAATTTGCATATACGGCTCTTAACGGAAGGGATACTGACGATGAGAAGAAAATGGGCACTACTCTGGCTTTTGTCATGTTCCATTCGGGAGGTTGTTTTGTCGCTCATATTGGGGACAGCCGTGTATACCACATCCGTCCATCTGCGAACAAAATCCTTTTCGTAACCCGAGACCACTCCCTAGTGAATGAGCTCGTTGAACTTGGTGAATTGTCAAAGGAAGAAGCAAGAACCTCGCGACAGAAGAATGTCATCACTCGAGCCATGCAACCTCATCAAGACCATTTTGTCTCTGCGGATTGCACAAACTTGACTGATTTGAGGGAAGGAGACTTTATTTACATGTGCAGTGATGGGATGTTAGAACAGATGGAAGACCACGAGATTGTGAATATCCTCTCTCTGCGTAAACCGGACCAGGAGAAGATCCGGATACTGAAAGGTGCGACAAAAGATAACAAGGATAATCATTCTGCCCATCTAATCCGGATTCTGTCGGTTAGTGGTGAAGATGCCGCAGCACCAGATATGGAGGAAATTGTTAAAAAGGATGGGCATCGTGTTATATGGTTCACTTTGGCTGCAGCCTTATTCTTAGTTATTTGTATTGCTCTTTATGTATTCATGAAGCGACTCTAATTTGACGGGAATCATTTCATCCTAAAAACTATATATTTTGTGTAGTAAAACAAAAAAGGGTTTTTTGATAGAAAAAAGAGACCTATTTTTGCCACAGAAAAACAATAGAACAATAACTTAATAAAATCAAACATCATGAAAACCATGAACAACCCCACGACAGAGTCTACCGAGCTCCAGAACACCAAGAATAACAACGAGAAGTCCTCTCCTCGTCTTTGGCAGAGTGTACTTGTTGGCGGCGTGCCCGGCCTCCTGATCGGGGCGGGTATCGGGGCCGGTGTACAGAGCGCCATTGCTGGTACTCCGGGTGATGAAGTTGAAGACCCTAAGATTAATGATGGCGAGATTCCTTCCGAGCCCCCACAGGAATTTCCCGAAATCCAGGTTGCCCATTCTGTAACCGATGACATGTCTTTCAGTGAAGCTTTTGCAGCCGCCCGCAACGAAGTTGGCCCCGGTGGCGCATATGTCTGGCATGGTCAGGTCTATGGAACTTATCGCGGAGATGATGCCGAATGGCAGGATATGTCTGCCGAAGAACGTGCAGAGCATAGCCAGGCGATCTTGTCCCAAGTTCATCCCGCCCCTTATACTCCCACCGAGAACGAGCCGACTATTGTTGAAGTCACAGAGGATAACGTTCCTGATGAGGTGACGGCAAATGCCGCTGAAGAAGGCCAGGAGGAAGACGTCGATATCCATATTGTCGGCGTTGAACAGGGACAGACTGATGATGGTACTCTCGTTACGGTCGGATATGGAGCAGTTGACGGCCATTATGCTGAGTTCGTTGATACGGATGGTGATGGCGAAGTGGATACTGTATTGATCGATCACAACAATAACCAGGAATTGGACGAAGGTGAGGTTCACGGTGTGGCCGGTTCTGGGATTACGATTGACGACATGGTCGCCGAAGCCCAAGCAAATACTGCCGCCGCTGTGGATGATGCCCTTTACGGGGAGATGCCTGACTATACGAACGACGCTGACACCAGCAGCTACGTTTAGTTGATCTATCGAGAAGAAGATATGGCTAGCGAGTTTTCCAATCTTCCTGCGGGTGCTTCTCTGCAAGGTGGGAAATACAAAGTATTAAATATCCTGGGCCAAGGAGGGTTCGGGATTACCTACCTTGCAGAGCAAACCGGCTTGGGGATGAAGGTCGCTATCAAGGAATTCTTTCTCAAGGGATCCTGCCAGCGGGATTCATCGACGTCCGAGGTAAGCGTTCCTGTAACGGATAATAAGGAGTTGGTTTCCAAATGCCAGAAGAAGTTCAAGTCTGAAGCCCGAAAGATCGCATCCTTGAACAATGACCATATCGTCAATATCATCGATATTTTCGACGAGCATGGAACCTCGTATTACGTGATGAAGTATCTCAGCGGAGGATCCCTGGCTGATAAGATTCAGGATAGCCCGTTGCCTGAGCAAACTGCCCTGAAGGTCATCCGGGAGGTCTCCGATGCATTGGATTCCATTCATTCTCATGGCCTTCTGCATTTAGATATCAAGCCCGCCAACATTCTTTTCGATGAACGGGATCGTGCTGTTCTGATTGATTTCGGAGTGTCAAAGTACGTTGATTCCCACGATGACACTACTACGACCTCGTCCCTTGTCGGCTTCAGCCGTGGGTTCGCTCCTTTAGAGCAAATAAATGCGACCATCTCTTCTCTGACGGCTGCAACTGATTTGTACGCTTTGGGTGCAACACTGTACAATTTGGTAGTTGGTGTTGCGCCGCCTGAGGCTTCACTAGTGATGGATAGCGGTCTTCCAGAGATGCCTCCTTATATTGGTGGAGAAGTCAAGAATGCCATTACGCATTCTATGCAACCTAAAAAGAAAGATAGACCGCAGGATGTTCAATCTTTTTTGGAATTATTGCCGGCGGAGAGCCCTAAACGGGCGGCCGATGATGAAGTGACGGTCGTTGCTACATACGATGCACTCCAGCCGTCAGATAACCCAAACCCGTCTTCTGGAAAGATTTGGAAGATAACTACGGCTTTGCTCTTATGTGCGACGCTGGTTTTCGGGGTGTTGTTTTTCTTTCAAAAGAAAGACGAAGGCCCTGATTTGAGCGGCGAAGTTGAGACACTGACCTTGGCAAATGAGGATTTGCAAAAGCAGTTGAAAGACAGCCAAGGGAAGGAGAAGACGTTGACTCAGAGCAATAGTAGTTTGCGAAAACAAGTGGATGAACTAAAGAGTCAGGTATCCTCACAAAATAGCAAGATTAGTAGTCTTCAAAGTGAGAATGCCAAACTGAATAAACAAGTAAACGAATATAAACCTAAAGCTGAACGTTGGGATCGTTCAATGAAACAATAAGTGATGAAACTATCAGTCAACCGCATCATTGTCTCGCTCGTTTTTAGCCTTGTCACCCTAGGCCTGTCAGCGCAAGAAAAGACACTTCAGTATTACAACACCCACGAGAACGAGATACTCCCGGATGCGCGAACCGCATTTCGGACGGGCGATTACGATCGTACCCTAGAACTCTGCAGGTGGCATTACATTATTTTCGGAGATAACTCAACCGTTGAATCGCTTCGTGAAAAATCGGAGCGTTGTGCTGTATTATCAAAGGAGATGAATGCTTTTCGCTCGGAAGGGAATGTAAAGGAGGCCAAGCAGAAAGCAACTGTCATCCTTTCCATCAATCCCGATGATGTGGCGGCAAAGGAGGTATTGTCGATTGAAGATTCTGCCCCTGCGCTTCCAGATACTCTCGTTGTTGATCCTCCGGTTAAACGCGATACAGTGGTTATTCCTCCTCCGACTAGGGGCCAGAACTATGATAATCCGGGAACGGGGGGAAACCAACACTCTTTGGGAGACGTGCCATCTGTTCCTGGTACCAATAGACGGGGGCAAGGCCATCTCTCTGAACCTCGCAACCGGTTTGTGGTGAAGGCAGGGGCAACTATCGTTGACTTGAAACAATTCTCCCAAACGATAGCGCCTGGAGCGTCCATCGGCGTATATGATTTGGGTGGGAGTCCAATCGGTGGTGAAATGGGTGTCTACATTTGTCCTGGACTATCATCTGTTTCTGCTTCGCTCTTCGGTGCTGATGCATCTTTGGTATTTAGAGCGGCCGAGAATGTTTATCCGAAGCTTGGTGTGGGCTTTTTCTCTTGTAAGTCTTCCGAAACGAATACTTCAACTAAAGGAATGTGTGCTGGCGGTGGACTGACATATATGGTTGGCGGGCATTTCTGCCTTGAAGTCGGTGTGAAGTATTATCCTAAAGTGTGCGTCCAAGGAACTGAAAGGGTTTCGACCACACCTGGAGCCAGTTATGAGTTCCAGTCCGATATTCAAATCATTTCGGGCGGCATTGCTCCCTTTGTATCTGTCGGTTGGGCATTCTAATTAGGAATCGTTATGAGGAGATTAGGCATTTCCGTATCGATCATTGCATTAGTTGTATTGAACTCATGTACGGATTATCGGGAAGAAGATCCGTCCGTAACATTTGGTGTAAATACAACGGAATTGTCTTTTTTGACAGGTGGAGATAGTCGCAGTGTTACTGTTAGCAGCGGAAGAAAGTGGGATGTCCCCGCCAAGCCCCAATGGATTAGCCTTCAGTCGATCACGCGTTCCGGCATTTCTCCTTACGAGTGGACGGCAAGTTTTTCGGCAGCGTCTAATGAGGAGTATAACCGTGAGGGAAGTATCGTCATCAGGGCAGGGACAGAAACAGCTGAGATCACCGTTTCACAAGATGGAAAGAAAGGTCGTTATGTCGCTGTTGAGTCCGTCTCGGTTTCTCCGTCAGAGTTGACATTGACAGAAGGAGATTATTTCTCCTTGTCATTGGTTTTCACTCCATCAAATGCATCCGTCCAGACTGTCTCTTGGGAATCCAGTTCCCCGGCAGTTGCAACTGTCTCTCAATCCGGCCGTATTGATGCCTTGGCAGAAGGGACGACGCTGATTACAGTTACGACAGAGGACGGCGGTAAAACGGCTTCATGTGCGGTTACGGTAAAGGCTAAGGTCATTCCCGTATCAGGGATTACACTTGATAAGACAAGCTTAAGCATGACCGAGGGAGACGAGCAGACGCTATCAGCATCTGTTGCCCCCACCAATGCAACAGACAAGTCTGTGACATGGTCTACCAGTAACACGTCCGTTGCGACTGTCTCCTCCTCTGGTGTTGTGACGGCGAAGGCTGCTGGAACGACCACGATCACTGTAACGACGAATGACGGAGGAAAGAAGGCAACGTGCTCGGTTACAGTCAAGGCCAAAACAGTTTCGGTTACCGGAGTTAGCCTTAATAAGACATCACTATCGATGACCGTCGGCGATACCCAGACATTGACGGCAACAGTGACTCCGTCCAACGCAACAGATAAGTCAGTAACCTGGTCTTCCAGCAATACGTCTATCGCGACGGTGTCGTCCTCGGGTGTAGTAACGGCAAAGTCTGCCGGTACGACGACGATTACGGTTACGACAACTGACGGAGGAAAGACTGCGACGTGCTCTGTTGCAGTTAAAGCCCAGACTATCGCTGTGACAGGGGTGAGTCTAAACAAGACATCACTCTCAATGACGGAGGGAGATACCCAAACGCTGACTGCCACGGTGACTCCTTCCAACGCAACCGACAAGTCTATTACCTGGTCTTCCAGCAATACGTCCGTCGCGACGGTTTCCTCTTCGGGTGTTGTCACAGCGAAGGCCGCCGGCTCGGCAACGATCACTGTTACCACCAATGATGGCGGGAAGAAGGCGAATTGCGCCGTAACGGTCCAGACTCAGACTGTTGCGGTGACTGGAGTGAGCCTGAACAAAACATCGATGTCGTTAGACATCGGCGGGACGGAGCAGTTGACGGCAACAGTTACTCCTTCAAACGCGACAAATAAGGACGTGACTTGGTCGAGTTCCAATACGAGTGTGGCCACAGTTGATTCGAATGGAAATGTGTCGGCTATCAAAGTTGGGGCTGCTATTATCACGGTAACTACCGAAGACGGCGGCAAGACGGCAACTTGTTCAGTAACCGTTAATCCTATTGCTGTTACGGGGGTTACCATGAATCAGACGAGTCTGACTATGGCAGTCGGTGATACTCAGACGTTGACTGCCACGGTGATACCTTCGAATGCTACGGATAAGTCTGTGTCTTGGTCCTCCAACAACACGTCAGTGGCGACTGTCTCCTCATCCGGTGTAGTAACTGCAAAGGCAGCGGGCTCGGCAACGATCACAGTTACGACAACTGATGGCGGCAAGAAGGCGACGTGCTCGGTTACGGTTCAAGCCCAGACCGTTGCGGTGACTGGAGTAAGCCTTAATAAGACGTCGCTCTCAATGACGGAGGGTGACACCCAGACACTCACGGCTACGGTGACTCCTTCGAACGCTACCGACAAGTCAGTTACCTGGTCCTCCAGCAATACTTCCGTGGCAACTGTTTCATCCTCAGGCTTGGTTACTGCCAAGGCTGCTGGAACAGCAACAATCACCGTTACGACAAATGATGGTGGAAAAACAACTACATGTTTTGTAACGGTAACGGAGACAACAGTATCCGTTACGGGGGTTAGTCTGAACAAGACATCATTGTCTATGACAGTGGGCGATACGCAGACATTGACGGCAACGGTTATTCCTTCCAACGCGACGGACAAGTCCGTGACGTGGTCTTCGAGCAAAACCTCCGTAGCAACGGTGTCATCTTCTGGAGTGGTAACTGCCAAGGCTGTTGGCACGGCTACGATTACGGTGAAAACGAATGATGGGGCAAAAACCGCGACCTGTTCGGTAGTTGTAGGGGACAAGATCAGTGCTGAGTATGTAGACCTGGGACTTCCTTCCGGCCTTAAGTGGGCGACATGCAATTTGGGAGCATCGTCTCCGGAGGAATATGGAGATTACTATGCATGGGGTGAGACTGAAACCAAGACCGACTATTCTTGGACGACTTATAAATGGTATAATGGCTCTTTAAATACTCTCACCAAATATAATACTAGTAGTTCATACGGTACCGTTGACAATATAACAGTTTTAGAAGAAGCAGACGATGTCGCTCATATCAAACTCGGTGGGAAATGGCGCATGCCTACTGATGAAGATTGGGCTGAACTCATCTCTCAGTGCACATGGCTATGGACAACCATGAGTGATGTGAAGGGTAGTCTTGTCACAGGAAAGAACGGGAACAGTATTTTCCTTCCTGCAGCCGGCTGGCGGTCTGGTATGAGTCTCAGCAATGCCGGAGATAGGGGACATTACTGGTCATCCTCTCTCGATGGCCCCTACTCATATTGTGCGTTTTTCATGTACTTCTATATAGGCAATATAGACAGATCTGCCGAAAGGCGTTGCTACGGCATCTCCGTCCGTCCCGTTATTGAATAACCATCTCCCCATAAACCTATCTTTAAGTAGACTGAATTAACAACAATACCATGTCAATATCAATCGAAAAACTAAAAAGTAAAGCTCCCGAATTTAGAGTAGGCTCTCCGGTAATTGTAAACGGAAACAAAACGTATGTGAAATCTGTCCCAGATAACAAAGGATCAATTGACGGATACATAGTAGCTAACGATGCTACGATATACGCAAAAACTTCTTTAGACCCTATACCTATAGAGGATAGTTTCTTTCGCCGCCATTCTAATATCTTTCAAAACAATAATGGCGTTTATGAATGTCAAAATAAAGGACATGTGATATCAGTAGATGACCAAGCGTTTTGCTTAATCGATGGGGTAAAATATGGACAGGTCAAACAACACGAACTCGTTAACATTCTGGAAGAGGTTTATGATATTCATTTGCCTGTACCAGATTTGTCCTCAAGTAACGACATCAAGGAGCAGGGTGCGTAAGATATGAGCATTAACACTTTCAGTAGGGAAGAAATGTATCTCAACTATGACAAACCAAATACGGTGATAGGGAAACTCCTAAAATACTATCCTATGCGCGATTATCATCTAGAGGCCTTTCTAAGAAATGAATTGTTCTATGCCAGACCTACCGTTTTAAATGATAGTTTCGATGTGTCAGGCATAATAATCGAGTCGTATCCGAGATTCAAAACAAGGATAGGTTGGAAAAAGTATAAAGAATCAATTATATCAGAACATGGCATTTGCTAAGGCTTTGCTATCCCATTGCCTGAATCAATATCCTTTTATATGAGCAATATTAGTAGAGGTGTTTGGGAGCGTTATTACGGGTGTTCTATTCGTCCGGTTTTTGCTAATTAACCATAGGAAGGGTGCGCTCACTTCCTTATTGCTATGTGGTAGTCATTCGAGGATTCTTAATAGATGAAAGATTTTGCTTGTTTAAATACTGCGTGTAGAACCACTCTGCTTTTATCGCTTTTGTTCGTTGGCGTTGTATCGTGCACTAATTATCAGGAGGAAGAGATTCCTGTTAGTTTTGGCGTGGATGCAAAAGAGTTGCTCTTTCCCGAGAATGGCGGTAAAAATACGCTAATCGTTAGCAGTGGATCGAAGTGGGATGTTACGAGTATGCCAGGATGGATTAGTCTTGAGAGAATAAGTCGGTCTGGGATGTCTCCTTATGAGTGGACCGTCGACTTCTCCGCTTCTGCTAATGATGAGTATAATCGCGAAGGGGAAATAACGATTAAGTCAAAATCGGAAACAGTGGATGTTTCCGTGACACAAGATGGTAAGAAAGGTCGTTATGTCGCTGTTGAGTCCGTCTCGGTTTCTCCGTCAGAGTTGACATTGACAGAAGGAGATTATTTCTCCTTGTCATTGGTTTTCACTCCATCAAATGCATCCGTCCAGACTGTCT
>JAEEGK010009007.1_pt1 | contig 23426 bp, 12 predicted proteins | sample 8958771 | NCBI WGS metagenome assembly JAEEGK01 (sample SAMN16246547, study PRJNA631951) | gut metagenome | biome: gut microbiome; feature: rumen; material: SC-attached | host: Bos | place: Iran: Karaj | collected 2018-10
TGATAATTTTATTTCTAGTAATATCAATAGTAGGAACGAATATTTCATAATAAGCAGAATTTGCATTTGGAGTCCATGATTGAATCATTTTTTCATCCCAAGTACCCCAATCATCTTTATCTGGATTTACAAAGAAGTCAAATATCATTGTATTAGCTTGGAAGTTTGCACTATATTTTCTAATTAAACCATCAATTTTAACTCTACCTTGTTGATCTAATGGTCCACCAAGTGCCCACATTAATGCAAATACAAACATTCTTTCTGCTAATTCCCAATATTTTGTATTTTCCATTGCAGCAACATCTGTATCTTCTTCTTTTTCTTCTTGTTTCTCTTCTCCTTCTTTATTTACTTCACCTGTTGCATTTGGATCCATTTGAGCTTGTTTCTTTTGTTCTTGATTAGTTGTACTATAAGGATTAATAGATTCTAAATCATCAATAAATGCATCAAAAATTTTAATTAAGTTAATAATAATATGTATATCACTCATATTAACACCATAATTCAAATTCATTGATGGTAATTCTTCCATTATACCATAAACATATTTATCAAACCATTTAGCAATATATTCATACCAATCTTTATTATGTTTATGTTCATCTAACCATTTTCTTGCAACTGGGAACCAACCTAATTTTTCAGGTTCAAAGTAAATTAAACCAACTCTTGAAATAGTAGCAGGAGTTGCTTGAGTTAAATGTTCAGCTTCAAATACTATTTTAATATCAGGTTTTAAATTAATACGGAAACCAGAAGGTAATGAAAGCATTCTAGTATCATCTAATAAAGTATTAAGAGATTCAATCCATAAAGTATCAACTGGTGCATCTAAAACTAACCATTTAATAACTCTTGTTAAACCATCATCATATCTTGTATTTGAAATATCTTTTAAATGATATGGTAACAAACCATCATGATATTGACCATCACTTCCAATTTTACCATATAATTCATCTAATTCTACTGATTTTGGGAATATTGTTCTTATATCTATTTCACTGAAATCATTTGAAACATCTCCTTTTTGAATTTTAATTTTATTTAAACTTTGAAGTAATTTTAATGTTGTAGTTTTACCTGATAATGAATTACCAACAAGCATTAAACCATGTTTTAAAAGCATATTATTATGTAATTGAATAGTTTGATTAATTAAGAATGGACTTCCTGTTAATTTCTTCATATCAATAATTTGTTTAATTTCATTTCTTAATGCTTCTTCTCTTTGTAATGCAGCTTGTTCAGTTTGTTCATTTATATTAACATCTCCTTGTAATCCATCATTAAATACTGATGAAAGTGCATTATCGAAAATTTCATCATCTCCAGCAACTAATTTTGGTTTTAATAATTCACAAATAGCCATTCTTAAATAGAAAGTTTCATCATGTCCTTGTAAATTTTTTAATGCAGATGTATGTCTTAAAATAGACATAATTGCTCTAAGTGAGAAATCATAATGTGGTTGAATACTTAATTGTTGTTCTAAAACATCAATTGAAACAATTAATAATTTTGCTAAATTATTTGCAATTTGTGCAGGACAACCATCAGCTAAGAATCTAATTTCACAAATTCTTTGTCTATCAGCAGCTTTTAAAGCAACAGGTCTGAATAATATTTTTAAATTTTCAGGTAATTCAGTTCTGAAAATATATTGTGGATTCATAGTAATGAAAATAGCAAGTGAATGATTAATTCTAACACCAGCATTACCTTTAAATGGAATTGCAACAGCTTTAGAACGTAAAGCATCAAATATTTGAATTAATTGAATTCTAATAACAGAAAGTACTTCAATTTCAATTCTATTGAATTCATCAAAACAAACCCAAGCTCCAGTATTAATAACACCTAAGAATAAAGTAGCCATAGTATTATATGAATTTTTATTAGAACAATTAAATACAATAACATATTTTGCCATTGTTCTACTTAAATCTTTAATTGTTTCTGTTTTACCTGTACCTGCAGGACCTTGTAAACTTCCTCCTCTAAAGTAGAATATTGCTGTCATCATATTTAAGAAACATCTTTCTGTTACTGGAGTTATTACTAATCTTTCTTTATTTCCTATATATTCATAACCGTAATTTGCTTTATTTGATAATTGTTCAATTTGAACTATGAATTTATCTTCTCCAATATTCCTATTTCTATTTCTTTGGAACATATTTTGTGGCATTATATCTTTTTTATTAATAAAGTTAACTTTGAGTAATTTTTGCCATTCATAATTATCAGTTCCTCTTACGTTTTCATTTTTTAAATTAGTTGTTAATTCATATAAATATTTCATTAATAAAATGTAATTATATAATATAATCATGTATTTTGGTCTTTTCTTTAATATATTTTTTTTCTTATCTAAATAAGATGCTGCTTTTGATACACATGAACCTAAATAATTTAATTGAGCATCCCAATCAATATTTTTCTTTTCATTTTTAGAAGCTTCAATTAATTCTCTTTCAATTCTAACTCTCCATGCATAATTTGTCATAGTTAATAAACATTGACCATTAAGTTTTAATTTCTTTTTAAGTAAAGATGCAATATCTGTATTATTATCTAATTCTAATTCAACTGTTTTTGGATTTGTAATATATTGTTTATAAGAATTTGATAAAATTCCTTCTAAAGTACTTATCATTGCTTTTTCTAAATCATTCATCCATGTTTCAACCATTGAAATAACTGTAACAGTGGAATTTAATGTAATTTTTTCACCATGAAGCATATTATCATAAATATTATTTATATATGGTAAATCATCTTTTTTCTTTCCTGGAATAATTTTAATTCTTTCAATACCAGTAAATAATTTAGTAAGATGTGGATTAATAACTTTCATATCACTTGAATTACCCATTAATTCGAATAAATCATCATTAGATAAGAAATAAAATCTTTTAAATGTTTGTCTCTTTGTATCTAATAATGAATTCATTGATCTTTCAACATCAGAGAATTTATATAATAAATCATTTAATTCTTTTTCTAAACCTTCTTGTAAGAAACAATCTCTAACTAATTTCTTAATTTTAAAAATAGAACAAATTTCAATAAATTTATCATTATTAGTTTTATAAATGGCAATATCATTACCAGCTTGTTGATAAATATCATCTAAATCTTTACTAAAAATATTTTTCAAATAATTTCTCTTATCTTGTACTTGTTTAAGTAATTGATATAAATCACTAAATTTATTAAGATCAGTTTCTAAATTATCAATTTTTTCTTTAAAATCTTCATAATAAGGAGTAGATTTATATTCTGCAATTTTAGCTAAATGACTTTCTAAAGCATCAACCCATGCTTTATTCTCAGGTAATAATCTAAAATCACCATCTTTATCTTTTTCCTTATCTCTAAATTCAAATTTAAGTTCTTTTTTCTTCCATTCATCTTTAATAGCTTCAAGTCCTCTATCTAATTTTTGTTGTTGTCTAGCATATTCTACTATACTTTCAATTTGTTCTCTATACATTTCTAATTTTAATTCAATTATTCTTTCAAAGTTAAAATCAGTTGCTTTTGGTTCTAATTGATTTAATCCTAATAATATTTGAATTTTTTCCCAATGAGATGCTGAATTTTCACTCATTGCATCATCTCTTAATAAAACTAATACTTGAATTAATGCATTATATAAATCTAATTGTTCTTTCATTGTAATATATATTGGTTTCTTTGATAATTCTTTACATTCTACTCTTAATGAATTTTCTATCATTGCTCTATCTTTTTCCATTTGAGGTAAATTAAAATCATAAAATTGTGTTTCTCTCCATTGTTTTACTATTTCATTCATTTTACTTTTAATACCCCAAATTTTATTCAATTCTTTAATTTGATCTTTAACATCTAATAAAGTTTTATTTGCTGTTGGTGTTTTATGGAAAATATCATAGAATAAATTAATACCTTTATTAACACTTTTTTCTTCTTTTTCTAATAATTCAACTCTATCACTGAATTTTTTTAATATTTTTTGTGCTTCATATGTTTTCTCAATTTCTTCTTGTAATTTACATTCTAATTTATCTGGAATAACAGCTAAGAAATTTCTTTGCATTTCATCAATATCATCTAAGAATTTTTTCTCTTGTTCAGCAACTTGACTACTTAATTTATTTCTAGCATCATTTAATATTTTTTTAGCATCTTCTAATAATTGAGTATATTTATCTTTTCTTTTTTCTAAATTTTCAACTTCTTTAAATAAATCATCATTAGGTTTATTTACTTGATTAGTACCAATTACTCTATTAACAACATCATTTGCTCCTGTAATTTTTTTAAATCTATCTTCTTTTTCTTGTTCAGCTTGTGCTAATTCATCCCAAAGCATTTTCCATTCATCTTGAGTTTCAGGTTCTCTTCTAAATTTAATTTCATGTTCATTAAATTCTTGATTTACTTTATTAATTAATTCTTCTTTTGTTTTTTCAGTTATATATTTTAAATCATAAGCAATTATTTCTTCGCATAATTCAATTAATTTATTTTTTACTTTTGTAGAATCAAATTGAATAAATAATTTAGTTACAATTGTAGGAGGAATTTCTGAAGAATCTGCATTTGATAAATCATCAGTTTTTAATCTATTAAGTGCCATAATATAATCATTTAAAGCACTAATAAGTAATTCACTATTACCATCTTGTAAAAATCCTTTAAAATCACCATTAATTTTTCTTTTATTTTCTTCTTCTTGTAAAATTTGTTGGAAAGGTCTTAATTTAGAATTCATTTGCCATGGTGTTAAAATAGATTTAAATAATTTATCTAATTGATTAGCTTTTAAATCATTATTAAATGTTTTTTTAGCATCTTCAGCTTTTGGAAAACGAGCTTTTTCTTTTTCTTCTTTTGTAGCATTTGCTAAGAAACTAGGAATTACTTTACCACCTTTTTTATTATCTTTTTTACCTTTTTTACCTTTACCACCTTCTTTAACATCTTGAGGTTCAGAAACAGCATTAATTGAATTAGCAGCAACTTTAGTTTCTTTTCTATCATCTTTTCTTATACCTAAAAATCCACCTCCTTGTAATTTTTTTTCAAAATTAGGATTTGTTGCTGTAAATAAAGCATAAATATCAGGACCATTTTCAGCACAAGTTTTCATTCTTGCAACTGTATTATTTATTATTTCTTTTAATTCACTTTCATTTGGTTCAAAAACATAATTTTCTTTTCTGAATTTTCCATTTAATAACATTATATCAATTCTAAAGAATGCTGATAAATAAGAATTATTCCCTTCTCCTAACATTGCTCTATGCATTGTAATTATTGAATTTGTTAATGCACGTTCTAATGAATCATTAAATCCTTTTTTTGATATTTCTTCTATATATTGTTTAAATCCTTTAAAAACTTCAGTATCATCAACATTTGCAATAAATGCATAATTATCCATTAATAATGTTATAATTTCATCTGCTTTCTTTTTTATAAATTCACTTGTTTCATTACATACTCTTTCTTGTTCTGCTATAAATGCATCTTTATTATAAATTTCTGAATTTTTTTCAATATGGAAGAATAATTTTTTACCAATTTGTTCACAAATATCATTTATTTTAAGTGCATTATCTTTAAATCTATTTATCTTTGTTGATATTTCTTGTACTTTTTCTTTCATTTTTTTAATTGGTTGATCAAAACCACCACTTTCATCCCAAAATTTATTTTGTAATCTTGAAATTCTACTACTTATTAATTCATTAAATTCTTCTTGGAAAATAATTTTTTCAGTTTCTTTTTTAACAGAAACAACTAATTGATTATATTCTCTACAAGCATTAATAACATTTTCTCTAATTGATCTTTTTTGATTTTCTAATTCATTAATTCTTTTAACAATATCAGGACTAATTGCAAAATCTTCAAATCTTGAATAACAATTTACAATTGCAGTATATCTTAATAATTCAGTTGGATAATTACATTGATATAAATTAAAGAAATATTTTTGATTTTCACCAAATTGACCTTGTGGTTCTAATTTACAAATTAAAGGATGTCTTAATTTTTCCATTAAAGTATTTTCATTCATTTTTGAAATTAATTCAACTTCTTCTTTAACATTAGGATTATCACCTTGTAAATATTGTTTAATAGAAGCATCAAGTTGTTTAATTTGAAGTCTTAAATCTTCCATTTTTTTATTTCTCATATAAGGTAATTCTTCTTTTGTATTTTTACCTAATAAAATTTGATTCATTTTATTAATTAATTTAGCATAATCATCCATTCTTAATTGTAAATATTTTGCCCAAAGTGTATTTCCACCTTCAGTTGTTTGTTTACCTAATCGAGTAAAGCTTTTAGCATCATTTTTAGCTCTCATTTGTTCAATTTCATTTGTATATAAATAAATAACTTCTAATGCAATATCATTTTTAATGTAATTTTTAATTTTTGGTAATTTTGCTAATGAATAGAAATTTTCTACATAATTAACTGCTTCTTCTAATGTATTTACTCTTTTAAATGCACTTGATATTGTATTTTTATACATATCTTCAAGATCTTCTATATTTTTTGAAAATATTCTAAATTCTTCTTGCCATTTATTTACTTTTGTATTTAATACATTACTTCCATCATGGAATAATAATATCATTTTATCATCAAATTTATCTTCAATGTCTTTTAATTGTTTTGAAATTTCTATTCTTTTTGTTCCTCCCCATATTGGTTTATTTGATTGATTTTTATTCTTTCCAAATTGAAGTTGACATAAACAAATTTCTTCTAAGTTAAGACATCTTTTTTCAAATGTTTCTAATTCATAAAAAATACTTTGATAATCTTTTTGTTCGAAATTCCATTTTTCTTTTAATGAATCTTCCTCAAATGATAAAATTCTATCTTTTGAATTTTTATAAATTTTTTTCCATTCAAGAACACAATCTTTAATATCAATAATATTTTTATGTAATTTTTCAGAATATTCACTTACAATATTTTTATCATTTTCTTCAATTTTTTGTGTAAATTTATGAATTAATTGAAAAGAAACTTTCTTTAATAAATTAGCAACATCTTCAGGAGTTTTATATGTATCACAAAATTGAGTAATAACTCTAATTTTATCCATAATTAAATTTAATAATGGTGAAATTTCACTAATTTCACTTTCAGGATTTCTAATTTGATCACATGGATTTTTTAATATTTTTAAATATTTATGAGTATTAGAAGCAATTTTTCTCTGTTCTAAAATTCTACTTTGTAAATCAACAAAACCTTTTAAATTTTCACTTGAAGCTCTTGCCTTTTCTAAAATATGAACAATATCCTGTAAATCTCTATTTTCTAATTGTTCACTTATATAAGCTAAATTTTCTTTCCTACTTTCTAAATAATCAATTTCTTGATTAACATCAAAATCTTCTCTATTAGATGCATTATCTTGATTACTTAAAAAATCTCTAATTTGATTAGTCCATTCAATCATAATAGTTTCTAATCTCGTAACTAATTCCTTATCTTTAGAAGCTTCTGCAGGATTAGAAACATTTTCTCTAGGAATATATAAAACAACTTTATTTTGATCATGATAATAACTTTGTGATAAAACAATTAAAAATTTATGCATATTTGAAATTAAATCATTTTTAATTCCTTCAGGCCAATTTAAAGTATAAATCTTTTCACTTAGTGAATCATTCATTTTATCAAGTAAGAACTTATCAATATTTCCAGTAACATAATCAAAAATAACAGTATCATCTAAATTATCTCTAGTAATTTGTCTATCAGGATCTTTCTTAATAAAAAAGCAAAAATTATAATCATTTTCAGGTTGAGGATATAATTCATTTAAAGTTTCTTTTAAAATAATATTATCATTTATATCCTTCTTTAAATAAATATGAGTTTTTTCAGGATAATCAATAAAATCAAAAATAGATTTAACAATATCATCAGTTAATCTTGGATCATCTTTACTAGTAACAAATTGACAATCAATAAGTAATTGAACTAATGTTAATATTCTCTTATCTTCTTCTTCAGCTTCTGCTTTTTTAGCAGCTTCTTCTTCTAATCTTCTTTGTTCTTCTGCTAATCGTGCAGCTTCTTCTTCAGCTGCTCTTTTAGCTTCTTCTTCTTCTGCTTTTTTACGAGCTTCTTCCTCTTCTTTTGCTTTTCTAGCTGCTTCTTCTTCTGCTAATTTTGCTTCTCTTTCTCTTTCTTTTTTTGATTTTGCCTTTTCTTTACCTTTTTTACCTTTTTTTGCTGTTGCTGGTTTTGATGGTTTTGTTTCTTCTTTTTTTTCTTCTACTTTTGGTTCTTCTTTATTTGCTTCTTCTGGTTTTGGATTTTCACCTTCTTTATTTTCACCTTCTGGATTTGGGTTTTCACCTTCTTTATTTTCTCCTTCTGGATTTGGATTTTCACCTTCTTTATTTTCTTCTTGAGGATTAGCATTTTCACCTTCTTTATTTTCTCCCTCTGGATTTGGATTTTCCCCTTCTTTATTTTCTTCTTGAGGATTGGCATTTTCACCTTCTTTATTTTCTTCTTGAGGATTATTTTCTACGTTTTCTTCTGGGGCTTTTACTTCCTCATTTTGAGGAGTTGCTGGTTCTACACCATTTTCATTTAATGGCTGATCGGTTTCATTTCCATTGTTATCCATTTAATAAATTAATTTTAATTTTTGATTTAATGGTTTTATATTTTTTTTTCTTAGTTATTATTTTTTTTTTTTATTATTTTTGACTTTAAATGAATTTATTTAAAAATTTTTATGTTATCATTTTTATTAAAGACTTTCAATATTATATTATATTAAAAAATAATTATTTATTTCTTAAAATTAATTATATCACAATTTATATAAAACAAATAAATAAAGAAATCTCAGAAACACTTAAACAAATCTTGGAAATGAAATAATTTTTGATAATTAAAAATTGAATTTAATTGTGTAAACATAGATAAATAGATAAAATTAATTATATTCAAAAAGAAAAACTTTGGGAACCAAGTTTCAATTCTTTATAAACACATCTTCCCTTCTTAAAAGTTATTGATTAATTTCATTGATACTTATAAAGATTGAGTTATAGTTTAATAAATTTCAATTTCTTTATAATATGATAAAATATATTTCACCAATAAAATATTTAATTATTTTATTTGTTTTTTTTTAATCAAAATATCAATTTATTCATATTTAATTTCTTTTATTATTTTTTAATTCTTTTAATAAATTAAAATAAATTGATAATATATTAAGGAAAATATTAATTTTATCTATTTTATTTTTATTATTACATGAAAATAATTATTTTACTATTTTTCCTTGAATAAGAAAAAATTTTATCAATTGAGAAAAACTTATTATTATTTATAAAATTAATATCTGCTAAAAACACCAAAATTAAAAGATAATACTAAATAATTATATAATATTATTATTAAATATAATAAATAAATATCCTTAATTTCCAAAATAATAATGGAAGAAAAAAAATTAATAAATGATGAAATTTATTTTAAAGACGAAGAAAATTATTATGTATCAAAGATTTATAATCAAATAAATATAGAATTAGAAAAAATACAAAAAGAATTATATATATTAAAAGATTTTGCTTTAGTTCCTAAAGGAAAATATTTAAAAAAGAAAAAAAATATTTTAATACCTGCAAAAAAAGGGAGAAAAAAAAAAGAAAATGAAACAAAAATAGAACCAATTCATTCTAAATTTTGTTTTGATAATTTATTAAGAAAAATAAAAGTTATGTATCATTGTTTTATAATTAATTTTATAAATGATTATATTAAATTATTATATGGAATTCAAAGATTTAGAATTAGAAAAATTTGTGGGAAAATAACTCAAAATGTAACTAAACAACATAATTTTTCTATTTCAATAAAACCATTAAAAGATTTTCTTTCAAATCAAATTAGTAAAAAATATAAAATAGAAAATGGAGATAAAAATAAAAAAAATATTGAAAAATTTTATAATATGAAAAAGGAAGCAAAAAAAATTTTAAATATGTCATATGTTTATTTTTATAAACATTTTTTTTTATGTGATGATAGAAATTATTTAGAAAAAAATTATGGAATATGTAATAAAACTTATACTTTATCAGATCAAATGACAATTTTGAGGAAAAAAGAATCTGATATTTATTGTAAAGAATTTGAATTAACGGCAAGACAAAAATTTTTATTATTCTTAGGAGTAGATGATAATTATTTTAATATTAATAATATGCATAATAGGAATAATATTTTTAAATGTACCAATGGTGATATTTTCATTGAAATTAAAAATGAATGTCCTTCTGAAGATACAGAAGAAAAAAGTCCTAAAAAAGAAAACAAAAAATTTCCTTTTTTTTCAATAATTAAAAATTAAAATAAATTAAAATAATTTAGATTTTATTTTTAACATAATTTATCATTCATTCTTTACATTTTATATATTATGCAATTTTTAATTTAAAAACATTAATTAAAATAAAAATGGAAACTATACTTAATAGCGAAGAATTATATGAATATATAAATGATGAAGACGAATTTGAAGATTTTGAATATATAAATCTTTTTGCTTCTTTTCAAGAACCATTATCTAATAATGAAGAGGAAGATGATAATATATATTTTTCATTAGGGAATAATTATGAAAATTCCAAAGAGGACGTTTTATTTGAAATTAAAAATCAAATTGAGAATAATAATAATCAAATTAATAATTTAAATTATGAAGTTGTTAAAAAAACAAAAATAAATAAAAAAAATCAAAAAAGGAAAGAAAAGGAATTCAAATCTAAAATAAATGTATTTGAAAACATCAAAGATAAAAAAGAAAAAATTAATTATTATATGAATGCATCTGAAAGAAAACAAAGAAAAATAATGAAAATATTAGATAAAAAAAAAGAAAGAATGAAAAATATTATATTAAATAAAATAATTAAACAAAGAAATAATTTTGGAAAAAAAATTATAAATTATAGTAACATTTATTTTAATTATAACTTTGTAAATGAAATTAAATTAGAAAAATTAGTATGTTCATATTTAGGTAGAAAAAGAATTAAGTTTTAAAAATAAGGGAAGGAAAAAATATAAATATATCAATATATGTTTTATAACCTATATATTTTATTAATTTTATTTGTAACTTCAAAAAATTTAAATAATAGTTTAAACTTTTTGTTTCAAGTTTATTGAATTAAATAATTATATTATTAAAAACATTTAAAGATTTTTCTATGATTAAGTAAAATTAAGTAAAATATATATAATAAAATACTTTTTACTTTTTAATATCAACTTTACCCTTTTTTAAAATTATTAAGTTCATTTTATCCTTATATTCTTTTTTTAATTTCTCAAATATATTTGTTTCTTTATTATTATCCTTATTTTTACTATTTTTCTTTTTATAATCACCTATATGATAAGAAATATTTTTATTTTTTATATTTTTATTATTTATTTCACAATTATTTATTTTTTTTAATATTAAACTATTTTCATCTGGAGGATTTTTATTTCTTTTTTTATTTACATCATTTTGTTTTTTTATTTTTGAAGTAGGAGATATTAAAATTTTATTTTTATTTAATGAAGTTGTAAGATTTAAATCACTATAAATATTATTTCTGCTAATATTTTTTTTTGTAATTTTGGATATTTTTTTATTTTTTTTTTCTCTTGATAAATTATCAATAGTAATTGTTGCATTTTGATTTATGGTTTTCATTTTATGATCATTTGTTTTATTTATTGAAGTATTTATATAATTAATGGATGAATATTTTATTTTATTTTTAAATGATTTATTCATAAAAATATTTTTTGATAATTTATCATATTTATTTAAATTATTCTTTGTTTTTGATATTAATTTCTTTTTTGAATTACATTTTTTATCCTCTTTAGAACTTAATGTTCTTGATTTTGATTTTGAATCTAATAATTCATTTTTATTTTTTGCAATTTTTAATAGTTTTTTTTTAATTATATTTTTACTTTCCATTTTTTGAGTTGATTTAGGTCTTAATTTTTCTTTAGTCAAATTTTTAATTTTACTATTTGAGTTACTTTCATTTTTTATTTTATCTACATTTTTACTTAATGAAAGATAATCAATTGGTTTTAAACATATATTATTTATAATATCTGATTTATCATTTATTAATTTTAAATTATTGTTAATTGTTTTTTTAATTTGATTTTTCCTATTTTTACTTTGTGAAGAAGAATTAATATTTTTTGTCTTTAAATTATTTAATTTATCTTTTTTATTTAAATTATGATTTTCAGTTTTAATATTATAATAATTATTTTTTTTATTACTTAAAGTTGAAATTTTTAATGAATTTGAATTTGAATCTAATATTTTTTTAAATTCATTTTTTGAAATATTTTGTATAGTAATTCTTTTTGGTTGACTACTTGATTTAGCATTACCTTTATTATTTTTTCTATCAATATTTTTTTTATTATTTTTTTCTTCTTTTTTAATAGTTTTCTTATTATTTATTTTTTCATTATTATTATTTATTCTATGTTTTATATTATCTGTTTTTGGTAAAAGTGAAGTTTTATTTTCTTTATTTTTATTATTTCCTAAATAAAGATTAATTGACCTCATTTGATTATTTAATTTAATATTTCTTGATTTAACATCTAAAGTATTCCTTTTATTATTTGATAATTTTCTTTCTTCATTTCCAGATAAATTTCTTATTTTTAATTTATTTAATGTATCACATAAATTTTCATATTTAAAATGTGCTCCAAATTCATAAAATTGTTTCTTTTTCCCTTTTATATTTTTTTCTTCTTCAGAAAAATTTTCTTTTACTTCATCCATCAATAGATGAATAATTTGAAAAATTATAAATTTTTAAAATAAAAAAATAAGAATTTTTATAATAAAATAAATAAATAAAAATATTAATATTTAATTACTTTATTAAATTTTCTAACTTATTTTTAATCTTACTTTCAGCATTATTATAAACATCTTGAACAATATTTTTCATTTTTTCATTATTTTTAACTCCTTCAAATATTTTCAAAATTTTTTGATTAATATTATCATTAGAGCTTTTAGAATCATAAATAAAAGCAAGAGTTTTAAAAATATTATTATACCACTTTTCATTAATTAACTCATTTTTATTTAAAATAAAATCACATAACCATTCATGTTGTTGTTCTTGTTCAGTAGTATCATATTTAATAGGTAAATTATTAATCCAAACATCAATTAATTCATTTAAATATTTTTTAACTATTTCACTATTACTTTGATAAAATAATATTTTACCAATAGAAGCTATTAAATTATCATGTGCAAGTCCCCAACTTTCTTCATTATCTTCATTAGGTGAAATTTTTAAACCTTCTTTTAAAGAATTTAATAATCCTTCTGCATATTTATCAAAATCAATTTTAGTAAATTTAGCAAAAATACCAATTCCATATGCTGCAGCTTGTCTTATTTCATCATCATTCTTTATACATAATGTAGTAATTAAATTATATAAATCATTCCATACATTATTTAACATTTCTTGTCCTAAATATTCAATTAAATCATCTGTTATAAATAATGCCATTTTTAATTCAAAATTTGAAGTTGATTTTGAAAATTTAGGAAGAAATTCATTTAATATTATATTTATTATATCACCTGATATTTGTTTATGTGTTTTAAATAATATTCCTATTAAATCTGAAATTTCACTTTGAATATTTTGTATATTTTCTATATCTTCATCTATTAATTCACTTAAATTATCTTCTGATGAATCATCTTCATTTCCTTTTTTTGTTGTTTTTTTATTTTCTTTTTTTGATACTAAATTTAATCTTTTTTTTTCTAAATTTTGAAAGAATGTCATTATCTTTTTAAATAATTCATTTAATTCATTTTTTTGTAATATTTCACCTGAATTATCAATTACTTCTTTTAAATGAATAAATAATTTTTCACAAGTATGATGATCAGTTTCTTTTTCAATTGCAGAAATTAATGATTGAATATATAAAATTCCTTTTTCTTTTTTTTGATTATTATCTTTAATAATAGAAATAAGATTAGATAAAATTTTTGCACTTTTACTTCTAATTTTATGAGTAATTCCATTAATTAATGAAGGAATAATTTCTTTTTCAACTTCATTAACATAAGGTAAAAATTCATTATCTAAACTTTCAATAATAGTATTTAATAAAGATAAACTTCCAGCAAAATCTTCAGTATCACTTGAATGAATATCATATTTTTTTTTGTTTAAATTATCATCTTTTTCATTTGATAATAATTCATTAACATCAATTTCTTTTTCTGGATTTGAACTAATTGAAGCTTTAGGTTTTATTTTAATTAAAGCTAAAACAACAGAAACTAAATTAGGTAAAAGATCTTTAAAATCATTTTGTAAAATAGGAAGTAATCTCTCAATTGAATTTTGTAATTCAGCTCTGATTGGATCATTATCAAAATTAATTCCTTGAACTAAATCAATAATACATTTTACAATATCAGGAATTACTTTATAAAAATCTTCTTTTGTATAAGGTCCTATTGTTGTAATACATTCAATTAATCCTCCATATAAAATTTTATTTGATTTACTTTTATATAATTCAACAAAATATTTTAAAATAATATCAAAAGACTTTTTTGCATATGGTTCACTTTGTTTTTCAATTGTACAAAACACTTCTAAAATACATTCAATAACTGCTCTTCTTAAAATTAATGGAATTTCATTTATAAATAAATTAAATAAAATATCTAAAATTTGACTTACGTAAGGCATTAAATTTTCAGATGAAGTAAATTGAATAAAAGAAGAGAAAGTTTCTATAATTTCACATTGAATTCTTAAAATTGTTTCATTTGGCAATATTTCAAATAATAAAGGGAAAACTTGAGTAATATATTTTTTTTGAAAATTAGGATTATAATTATCACATAATTTATTAATACAATGTATAGCAGAAAATTTAACTTTAGGATGATTAAATTTAGTTAATGAAAAAATTAAAGGAAAAGCCATTTCAACATTACTCATATCTTCTTCTTCAAAAGAAGTTAAAGAAGTAAAACTAAATAAACCAATATATTTATAAACCCAATCATTTTGATTAATTAAATTATTAATTAATTCAGTTAATATAGATTCAGTTTCATCTAATCCTAAACTTTCAACTAATCTCTCAATTAAACCTTGTGAAAAATTAACATTTTCTTCTTCAATTACATCAATTTCATTATAATTATTTCCATTTGGATTATACCAAGATGAATCTATTTCTTTATCCATTTCCAATGAATATTTATATATCATTTCAAATAATATTTTTAAATCTTCTTTTCTTTTTTTTAATAAATCTGGTTGTTCTTCTATTAAATTTACTATTACTTCAAATGATAATTCTCTTATTTTTTCATCTGCAAAATCTTTTTTTTCTATTATCTTTTTACATAAAGTGAAAATATCTTGAAAATGTGGCTTAAATAATTTTGGTTCTACACTACACATTTCAATTATTATTTGTAATAAATCTTTTAAATAATCTTCTTTATTATTTGTAAAACATTCTAAAGTAGCTTGTAATATATTAAATAATAATTTTTTTAAATCTTTTAAATCTTCTTTATCACAAAAAGCAATTAATTCAGAAATAAAATTAGATGCAGTAACTTTTAATTTTAATTGATGATTTTGAAAAATTGAAATTAAATAAGGAATTAATTTATTAAAATTTTCTTTTAACATATCATATAAAAATCCAGTACCATCAGTAAGTAATTTTAATAAAGAATTAATTTGAATTAAATTATTTTCATCAGAAGGATTTAAATTTAAAACATTTAAAGATAATTTTTTTAAATCATCCCAATCTTCTTCACAATCAGAAACTTTATCAATTATTTGAGTAATAACATCGCAAATTTTTGCTTTTTGATTTTCTTGACTTTCATTAATAAAAAGTTCTAAAGATTTTAATTTAATTTGATTTTTTAAATTATTATCAATTTTTTTCCAATCTTCAATTTCATCAGAATCTAAAATTTTTCTACAAATTACAAGGGCGGTAGTTTTTATTAATTGATCTTGAGGAGTATTTAATGGTAATTGTGCAATTTCAAGTAAACAATATGTTAAAGCTCCTAAATTTTGACGAAGTTCTTGTAATTTATTTACTGCTTGAGTTCTTATTTGTTTATCTGGGTTTGTTATTCCCATTAATACTTGACCTACCATTTTTAAGTCTTCTGTTGACATTATTTTTAAATAAATAATTATTTTTTTTTGAAAATTTAAATATTAAATCAATTATTTTATTATTTTTTATTTAAATTATTATATAATTAATTTTTTTTATGGACTATGTTTTATCTTTTACTTATATTTAACTTATGTATCTATAATATATATATAAAATATATGAAATTTTTGATAGTTTTTTTAATAATATTATCTAATATCTATTATTTAAATTTAATTTTAATTATTTTATTATTTAAAATATTTTTAATAAATTAATAAAAATTATTATATAATTATTATTATCAACTTTTTATTATTATTTTTTTAGCTTCATTCAAAATATAAATAAAATGTTTTTAGATATTTTTTTTGATTCATATATAATAAAAAAGTTAAATAAATCATTCCTCAAAATTATTATATTTTTTTTTCAAATAATATAGAAAAAACAATAAAATAAAAAAAAAGAATTTAATGTGTTATAAGAATAAATTAAAAATGAAAAATTATAGAGATAATATATGAATAAACTAATAATAAGCTAAATAAAACAAAATTAAGATTAAAAAAAAATTATAAACAATATTTTTATGGAAAAAAATGAAATATAATCCAAAATTTAATCTAAAACTTATAAATAAAAGATTTATTATTAAATGGGGATAATAGCCGAAAAAATTTCGGAAAAGTGTAATAAATTATCAAATTATTTCACATCACCTTCACTAAATATTGAATTAGAAAAAAAAGAAAGTTCAATATATTCTAAAACTAGAACTTTATCATTAACAGAATCATTACTAGAAATAAATAAAAATTCTAATCCAAATAAAGTAAATAAACAAACATTTATAGAATTAAAAGAATACAAAAGAAATGAAATGATAATATCTGAAAAAAAAGAAAGAAAAAATTCAATAACATTAAATAATTTTAATATTTTAAGATTAATAGGAGCAGGATCATTTGGAAAAGTATTTTTAGCAGAATTAAAAAATGATAAAAGTAAACAATATGCAATGAAAATATTAGAAAAAGAGAAAATTATAGAATGGAAACAAGAAAATAATATATTTACAGAAAGATATATTTTACAAAATTTAAAACATCCTTTTATAAGTAAATTATCATATGCATTTCAAGATTCTGAAAAATTATATTTAGTAACTGATTTCATGCCAGGAGGTGATTTAATGCATAAATTAATATCATATGGTAAATTATCAGAAAGAACTTCAAAAATTTATGCAAGTGAATTATTTTTAGCAATTAATTTCTTACATAAAAATGATATTATTTTCAGAGATTTAAAACCAGAAAATATTTTATTAGATGACTTAGGTCATATTAAATTAACTGATTTTGGTTTATCTAAAAAATTGAATAATTCAAATATTAATAATAATATAAATAATAGAATTACTTATTCAATTTGTGGTACTCCTTATTATATTGCACCTGAAGTTTATTTTGGAAATGGTTATTCAAAAGAAATTGATTGGTGGAGTTTTGGGATTGTACTTTATGAAATGTTAACTGGGAAATGTCCTTTTAAAAAAGATAAAGATAATCAAAGGAATATTAATCGAGAAGTTAATTTTGATTTAGATTTTCCTCTTTCAGATAATGCTAAAGATTTAATATCAAAATTATTAGTTTGTGATGTTGAAAAAAGATTAACTAATCCTTTATTAATTATGAATCATAAATTTTTTTCTGGAATTGATTGGGATGATATTTATAATAAAAAAGTTATTCCAGATAAAGGAAATTCTTCTAATTTGTCTAATAAAAGTGTTGAAGAACAATTAACTGAGAATTTTGATAAGAAATATATTGAAAATAAAAAAGAAGTGGAAAAAGTATTTGAGAATAGTAAAAAAGATAATAATTATATAAGATTTGAAAATTCATTTCCTAATTTTTCTTTTTGTGAAAAAGAACAAATATTAGCTTAATTATATATGTTATTCATTTCATTATAATATCAAGTTGTTATTTTATGATATAACTTAGTATTAAAAATAGGAATATTTTAGAATTATATAGTTGTGAAAGTAATTATAAATAATACTTCAATTTGAAATTGGAAAACTTAATTTTTTTATCTTATAATAATTAAAAGAATTTTATGAACTAAATTAACTACAATTTATTTATATAAATTAATATAATATAAAAGTATTTGTTTTTTTTTTTTAATTTATATTGAATATAAATATAAAAATTATTTATCATTAAAAAAACGAATTTTTAATTTTTATAAGACAAATTTACAAATAACTTAAAAATATAGAAAAAAATCAAAAAATAATAAAATATATTTATTTTAATACATATCCTTTTTCATTAATTAAAAAATTGATTAAATCAACAAATTCATTATATTCAATTATCCCATTTTTATTTTTATCAAAATTTTCCATTGCTTCATCAACAACTTGATCATGTTTTTTTTCTGGAATATTTTCTCCCATTTCATGCAATAATGTTTTAAAAACTACTTTAAACTCTCCTCTATCAAGAACTCCGTTTTTATCTTTATCATATTTTTCAAAAATAACTTTTATTTTCTCATCGTTTGACATTTATTTTTTTATTAAATTTATTTAATAATATATATTAATAAATGTAATTATCATAATAATACTTTATTTTAGATGTTTTTTTGATATTTATTAAATTTTAAATTAAAGATAAATAAATGAAGAATAGTAAAATTATAATTTTTTTAAATGATAATACAGTTTTAAATATTGTAAATTTACTTTTTTATAAAAATTATAATACAGATAATTTATTAAAAATAATTAACCAATTTTATTAAAATTAGATATGAATTAATTTAAATAAATGGGTAAACATAAAAAACCTTTATCTAAAAAGAAAAAATCTCAAAAAGAAATAAATAATCAATCTCAGTCATCAAGAAAAAAACAAAAAAAAACTCAAAATAAAAGTAAACAAAAAATAAAAAAAGTAAAAAATCAAAAAAAAGATAAAAAACTTCTTCAAAAAAAAAAGAAAAGAAAAAGTAATACCATCAGAAGAAGAAAATTTAGAAGAAAACGAAGAAGAAGAATTAGAACTTGAAGAAGGTTTAGAAAAATATTATAAAGAATTTATGATTTCACCAGAAGAATTAGAAAATTTACCTCATGATAAATTTAAAATATATAACATTCCAAAAACAAAAGATGAACATAAAAAAAATTTAGATGATTTAATTCAAAAAAGTGATATTATATTAGAATTTATTGATGTTAGAAATGTAAAAGGAACAAGATGTGAAAAAATTGAAAAAGAAATTAAAAATAAGAATAAAACATTAATTTTAGTTCTTGCAAAAGCTGATACTGTTTCTAAAGAATTTTTAGATAATACTTTTGAAAATTTAAGAAAACAAAGTAATTTAGTTTTAATTTTATCTTCTTATATAAGAGAAAAAATAAGTGGAATGTATGATAAATTGAAAAAAATTATTCATGGACATTCTAAAAAAAATAAAAATCATAAAATTGGAATTATTGGTTATCCAAATATGGGAAAAAAATTATTTATTCAATCTATTCAATTATTAATGAATGCTAATTCAGATGAAAAAATTATTTATTTTAATGAAAATAAAAGTTTTGGTATTGATTGTATTCCAGGAACAATTTATGAAAAAGATGATGAGAATACTTTATTTATTTCTAAAGAATATAAAGAAATTACAAAAATTCCAAAACCTGAAAAATTAATTGAAAAATTATTAGATTTTGTTGATAAAGAAAAATTAAAAAAAATTTATAATTTTAAAGATTTTAATAATCTAAATGAATTATATAAAGAATTTTCAATTAAATTTAAATATGATAATAAAGATCATAAATCAATTGCTCAACATATTATTCAAGATATTATTGATGGGAAAATTATATATGAAATAAGTAAATAAGAATAATTTTTTAATAGATAATATTAATTTAATATTATTTAAAAATATATTTTTTTTCATATTGTTTAATTAACTTATTTTAAAAATTTAAAATTAATGAAAAGAAAAATAAAAACTGTAAATTTGATTTATTTTATAATTTTTAGTTTTTGGGAATAAAAAATTCTGAAAATTTTCAAGATTTGGAATATTTTCTACTTAAAAATAAAACCAAAAATAGAGCATTATCAAAAAATAATAATAATGTATTAACAAATGATTCACTTTATTTAAATACTCCTTTTTCATATAAAAAAGAAATGGCTAAAATAAATAAGAGTAAATCAATGAAAAAATTAACTGAATTACAAAATGAATTTAATATAGAAATTAAATCAAAAAATCATGTTTTATATTTTCCAAATAATCATAATTTATCAAAAAATAAAATATCTGATAATTATACTAAATCTTGTTTAAATACAAATAAATTAATAAGAAATTCATCAATGTGTACTTTTAAAAAAAAAAATCCTTTAAATGAAATAATTTTGAATACAGAAAATAAAATTAAATATATTCCAAGAAATAATTCAAAAATAGTAAGAAATATAAATAATGTGAAAGAAACAATTGAAGGAAATTATAATGATGGAGTCAAAGAATTATTTAGAAATTATGAAACAAAAAATAGTCTTTTAAAAAAATATAATCAAAGAAATAATACTTATAGAAATAATCCATTTAATAAGAAAAAAGAAAAAAAATATATTTTTTCTAAACTGTTAGATGAGGATAATTTCAATTATCAAAATTTAAAATATATTTTAAGTGAAAGAAATAAAGGTTTTGAAAATAATTTATCAACTATTCATACAAATAATGATAGTTTTTATAAGAATTTAAATAAAATAAATAATAGAAGCAAATATTTTTTAAATTTTGAAACAGAAAACGAATTTAGATATCTTACTAATAATTTAAATGAATTATAATAAAATATTTTAATATATAAAGTTTATTATATATTAAAAAAATATAAATCATAAATATTTATAATAATTAAAAATATAAAATAAATAATTATAAAAATAATATATTGAGAATATTAGAATTTTAAAAATATGAATATGATAAACAATAAAATTATATATAAATAATATATATACATTAATATTATATATATTTAATCAAATTTCAATCCTGTAATTAATTGAGCATATTCATCCAATGATACATTTTTCATTATATTATTATATTTTTCCTTTAATCTTTGTAAGTTATTATAATTACCATTTTTAATAATATTTTTAGTTCTTTTTATTAATTCAAAAAGATATACAGTGTCTGAATGACATTCAGGATTAAATTTTTTATGATGTGATAACAATAATTTTTTTGTTACAAAAGTTCCATCACAATTATTATGTTTACAATAAAATAATTTTTTATTTCCTATTGTATTATTATTTGATAAATTATTATTTAGTTTTTTCCCTTTTTTTGTTTTAAATAAAATAAATTTTTTATGATTCTCATTTTCTTCTTTAAATTTATTTTTTATCAATTTTTCTTGTTTAATATCTTTTCCTTGTGTTAAACTATTTTGAATATTTTCATTTAAAGAATTAATAGGATTACAAAAATTAAAAGGTATATTATTATTATAAATTGAAAGTTCAGAATATCTTTTTTGTTTAATAAATTCATTTGTATCATGTTTAATAGGTTGTAAAATATTAAAATAAAAACTTTCATTAGTTTTATGTATTTCAGGAAATGGATTTAAATTTTTAAATGACATAATAGAATTATTTCTACTATTTGAAATATTTTCAAAATTAAATGGTTCTTGATAATAAGTTAAATTTGTATAATTATTACCAATAATATTTAATGGATTACTATAATTATTTAAAATATGAATATTTTTTTCAATTTCATAATTTCCTTTTAAAGGTGAAAAAATTGAAGTTGTTTGGTTTTTTTTTATTATTTCATTTTCATCAATTGAATTATTTTGGTTTATTAAGGAATTAAATTGTCCAAATGGTTTTGAATTTAAAGAAGATAATATTTGTAAATCTAAAATTAAACGGTTTTGTTTTGACTCAGTTGAAGATTCTATTGTGTCTTTTTCATCATTTTTATGACATAACATAAAAAATTGATTATAATAATTTCATTTTTTAAATCTAATTATTATTTATTGGTATAATTAAATATATAATCAAAATCATATACTAAAATATAAATTGTTATTATATATTAATATATTTTAAATAATAAATTAATTTTATTTTTAAATATAAATTATTAGTTTTAAATTCTATAAGGTTCAATTTATATTTTTCTTAAATCAATTTAAAAATTCATTTATAGAAATATTTATATATTTATGATGAATATTTTTATATATTTATTGTTTAATATATTTAGCTAAAAACATAATGTCTCAAACAGTAATAAATGAAAATAATGAAAATAAAAAAATAAATGAAGAAAATAAACCTCAAAATACAATAGAAAATCAACAATTAGAAAAAAAATCATTTATAAATATAATAGACTTTGAATTAAATCCATTAGAAGAAAATAAAATAAATTCTCCAAGAAGTATAGAAGCAATTGCAAAATTAGGTTATATATTTGAAGATTTAATTTATAATGATTTTAATAAGTTTAAACAAATTCATTATGAAATAATACCTTTAGAATTAGAAATGCAGCAAAAAAGATATAATCTTTATGAAGATATTAGAAAAAATAAAATCGCAGAAATAAAAGATTTATATATTAAATTATGTAATAATGAAAATAAAAAAGAAACAAATACAATGTTAAATTATTATTCAAAAAAAGATTATGATAATACAGTAATAAAAAATAATTTAATATCATTTGAAAAAATAAAAGCAAAAAATGAACTTTATTTAATTAATATGGCTAATTATGAAATTGAAAGAGAAATTGATCAACAATTTGCAAAGGAAAAATTAAGAATTAAAGATGAAAAAAGAGAAATATTTATAAAAGAATTAGAACAAAAAAGAAATATAGAAAAAATGAAAAAATTACAAAAAGAAAAAGAAAAGAAACAAAAAGAGGAAGAAGAAATAAAAATTCAACAAAAGAAAGATAAAGAAAGATATGAAGAAGAAATAAAAAAAATAAAAGAAGAACAAGAAAAAGAAAAATTA
>JAEEGK010009010.1_pt1 | contig 23425 bp, 24 predicted proteins | sample 8958771 | NCBI WGS metagenome assembly JAEEGK01 (sample SAMN16246547, study PRJNA631951) | gut metagenome | biome: gut microbiome; feature: rumen; material: SC-attached | host: Bos | place: Iran: Karaj | collected 2018-10
AAGGAAGTCCTTAGTAAGATTTTGAAGTTACACTGTGTAAAATAGGGAGGGCAGATATGAAAGCAATAGAAAGAGTAAACATAGCCCGCGACAAGGATAGACCTAAGATTACAGATTACATTGATAACGTATTTACGGATTTTTTTGAGCAAAAGGGCGACTATTTGGGCAAGGAAGACGCAAGTATTTATGGCGGAATTGCAATGTTTCATGGCAGACCAGTTACAGTGCTGGGTCATAGAAAAGGCAAGAACGTTGAAGAAAATGTAACATGCAATTTTGGAATGCCAGGTCCTGAAGGTTATCGTAAAGCTCTTAGGCTTATGAAGCAGGCAGAAAAATTTGGCAGACCAATTATTACCTTTGTGGATACACCGGGTGCTTATCCAGGCCTTGAGGCTGAGATGTATGGTCAGGCTCAGGCAATCGCAGCTAATCTCGCTGCAATGAGTACATTAAAGGTGCCGGTAATTGCAATCGTCACTGGAGAAGGTAGCAGTGGTGGAGCCTTGGGTATAGCCGTGGCAAATAAAGTTTACATGCTTGAAAATGCCATTTACTCAGTGTTATCTCCTGAGGGGTTTGCATCTATTTTATGGCATGACAGTGCCAGAAGAGATGAGGCCGCTGAGGTGATGAAGTTGACTGCAAAGGATTTGCTAGACTTTGGTGTTATTGATGAAATAATATCGGAGCGAGGCGTAGGACTTTCAGTAGTAGAAAAGGAGCAGGCAGGAAGCGCTTATGACAGATTGTATGCTCGAATTGACAAGCAGATAACTGCTGCTTTGGCGGAGTTTGAAGGTAAGACACCTGAGAGCATTGCAAATCAGCGATTTGAAAAGTTTAGGAAGATTGATGAGAGATTCTTGGATAGTGAGTCTCTAGTTCAAATGGGAAATGTGTAAATGACTGGAATAAAAATTATATCGACAGGAGCATGTGCTCCAAAGAAAGTTGTTACTAATGATGATTTGGCAAAGATAGTTGATACTAGTGACGAGTGGATTAGCCAACGTACTGGTATGTCAGAAAGACACTATGTATCAGAAAATGAAAACCACACTTGGCTTGCAGAAGTGGCTGCACGACAGGCGGTGGAAAGAGCAGGAATAGCAAAAGAGGAGATTGGTGTTGTTATTGTATGTACAGTATCAAGCGATTATTTTTCTCCATCAACAGCCTGCCTCATTCAGGGAAGACTTGGTTTAAGTAATGATATTATCGCTCTTGATGTAGGAGCTGGTTGCTCGGGATTCATTTTTGGAATGGAGACAATTCGTTCATTAATGATGGCTAGAAATGCAAAGTACGGACTCATTATCGGGGCAGAAGTTTTATCTAAAAAGATGGACATGACAGACAGAAGCACCTGCGTACTTTTTGGTGATGGTGCAGCAGCTGCAGTAGTTCAGCTTTCTGATTCAATGTACGAGTCGGTTATCGGCGTTGACGGAGATGAGGAAATGATTCACATTAAGTCGCCAAATGGACTCATTCACATGGATGGCCAGGGTACATACAAGTTTGCTGTAGCAACAGTTCCAAAGGTAATAGAGAAAGTAGTGAAAAAAGCAGGACTTAATTACGACGACATAGATCACTTTATTTTCCACCAGGCCAATCTTCGAATAATAGAATCCATTGCAAGGAAAATCAATCAGCCTATGGAGAAATTCGTTGTAAATATCCATAAGTATGGAAATACATCAGCAGCTAGTGTGGGACTGGCTTTAGATGAAGCAGTGGCTAAGGGCGAGATTAAAACTGGTGAAAAGATACTTATGTGTGCCTTTGGTGCAGGTCGTACCTGGGGTTCAATAATAATGGATGTGTAAATTGCAGAGGTGTTTATTATGAAGTTAAGTGATTTGACAGGAACTAAATATTCTATTATTCAAGGTGGCATGGCAAACATTGCCACTGGAGAATTTGCTGCAGCAGTTTCAAATGCAGGTGGACTTGGACTTGTAGCAAGCGGTGGAATGAATGCAGAGGCTTTAAGAGAGCAGATTCGTATTTGCAAGAGCCTTACAGATAAGCCATTTGGTGTAAACCTCATGCTTATGAATCCTGATGTAGATAATATTGCTCAGATGCTTGTAGAGGAAAAGGTTCAGTTTATCACAACTGGTGCAGGCAATCCTGGTAAATATATGGCAAGCTGGAAAGCAATGGGGGCAAAGGTATTTCCTGTTGTTGCTTCAGTTGCTTTAGCTAAGATTATGGTTCGCGCTGGCGCAGATGCAATCATCGCTGAAGGTGGAGAGTCTGGCGGGCACGTAGGTGATATGACAACTATGACATTGTTGCCACAAGTAGTTGCAGCAGTAGATGTGCCTGTCATTGCAGCTGGTGGTATTGCAAGTGGTAAGCAGGTTGCAGCAGCAATGCTTCTTGGTGCATGTGGCGTACAGATTGGTACTTGCCTTCTTGTTTCTGAGGAGTGCCCAATTCACGACAACTATAAGCAGACTCTTATAAAGTCAAAGGATAATGCAACAACTGTTACTGGAAGAAGTCAGGGTGCACCAGTAAGAATCATCAAGAATGAAATGGCACGTGAGTACCTTAAGCTTGAGGCGGAAGGTGCAGACAGAGAAAAGCTAGAGCAGATCACTCTTGGCGGACTTCGTCGGGCAGTAAATGATGGTGATATGATTCGTGGCTCTGTTATGGCAGGTCAGGTTTGCGGACAGCTTCAGGCAATTCGCCCAGTGGCAGAGATTCTTTCAGAGCTTGATAAGGATGCAAAACAGACACTTAAAGATGCAGGCAATATTGCAATATAGGATGCTTTCATTTGCACCAATAAAACCTGCATATAGTTACAACCGCTAGTTAGTAAGGAGTTTTTATGAAATTAGGAATAGTATATGCTGGACAGGGCTCCCAGAGAGTGGGAATGGGCCAGGATTTTTACGAAAAGTATGATGTTTACAAAGAGACTATAGATAACGCAACAGAGGCAGTTAAATCTGTTACAGATATGAATGTAGCCGATGTTTCATTTAATGGACCAATGGAGCAGTTGTCAGAGACAAGATATACTCAGCCAGCAATGGTTGCTTTTGCAATTGGTGTTACCAAGCTTTTGCACGAGAAGGGTATTTCTGCTGATTATACTTGTGGCCTTAGCCTTGGAGAGTACTCTGCACTTTATGAAGCTGGTATGGTTGATGAAAAGACTATCTTAGAGCTTATTGCAAAGCGTGGTAAATACATGACAGAGGCAGCTGCAGGTCTTGATGTAAAGATGGCAGCAGTTCTCGGTTCAGATAGAGAGACAGTATTTGAATGCTGTGACAAGGCAAATGAAGAGTTAAAGGGAGAAAAGATTGTGCAGGCGGCTAACTTTAACTGCCCAGGACAAATCGTAATCTCTGGAGACGCAATTGCTGTAGACAAGGCAAGTGCTTACTTAAAAGAGGCAGGAGTAAAGAGAATCCTTCCACTTAAGGTAAGCGGACCTTTCCATACAAGCTTAATGAAGCCAGCAGGTGATAAGCTTGCAAAAGAATTTGAAAAGGTTGAATTTAAGGAGCCAAAGTCAAAGGTGATTTATAACTGCCTTGGCAAGGAGAAGTCAGATTCAGATTCTGTTTCTAAGCTTTTGGAGAAGCAGGTTCAGTCTTCCGTTTATTTGGAGGATTCAATCAGATATATGGCTGATGCTGGAGTTGATACAATCATTGAAATTGGACCAGGTAAGGCAATCAGCAAGTTTATTACAAAGACAGTAGATAATGTAAAGGTTTACTCTATTGATACAGTAGAGGACTTCGTAAATACGATAAAGGAGTTAGATGCATGAGTGTAGCTTTGATTACAGGCGGAAGCCGGGGGATTGGAAGAGTTATAGCAGAAAAGCTTGCAAAGGCTGGATACAACATTGTTATTTGTTATTCAGGAAACGAGTCGGCAGCTCAGGAAGCAATTGCTGAGTGTAAGAAGCAGGGGGTGCAGGCTATTTATATTAAGGCAGACGTTAGTAATACAGAGGATGTTACCAACATGTTTAAGGAAGTTAAGGAGTTGGTAGGCCCAGTTGATGTGCTTGTTAACAATGCTGGAATTACAAAAGATGGTCTTTTGATTCGCATGTCAGAAGACGATTTTGACGGAGTAGTAGATACCAATCTTAAAGGTACATTTCTTTGTACAAAAGCTGCAATAAAGGATATGATGAAGGCTCGCAAGGGTAGAATCATCAACATTTCTTCAATTGTAGGTGTGCAGGGCAATCCAGGCCAAGCAAACTATTGTGCAAGTAAGGCAGGAATTATCGGATTTACGAAGTCAGTGGCTAGAGAGTATGGTTCAAAGGGCGTTACCGTAAATGCGGTAGCACCGGGATTTATTCAGACAGCAATGACTGATAAGCTTCCAGATGATGTTAAGGATGCATATCTAAAGCAAATCCCAGCGGGCCGTTTTGGTACAGGTGAGGATGTTGCAAATGTAGTAGAATTTTTGGCTTCAGACAAGGCTGCTTATGTAACAGGTCAGGTCATTGAAGTAACAGGAGGTATGTAATGAGAAGAGTTGTAATCACAGGCATGGGTACGGTAAATCCTCTTGCGAACAATGTGAATGAGACTTGGGATGCAGTAAAGAAGGGTAAATGTGGTATTGGACCAATTACTCATTTTGATACATCAGAATTAAAGGTTAAGCTTGCCGGAGAGGTAAAGAACCTTGATATAGAAGGAATACTCGGAGCGAAGGATGCGAAGAGAATGGATGTGTACACTCAGTATGCATGTGTTGCTGCTAAGGAAGCTTTTGAGGATTCTGGACTTGATATGGAAAAGGAAAATGCAGACAGAATTGGCTGCATAGTTTCATCTGGTATTGGTGGCCTTTCAACAATCGCTGCAGAGCACAGCAAGGGTGAGGAAAAGGGATACAGCAGAATTTCGCCTTTCTTCATTCCTATGAGTATTGTAAACATGGCAGCAGGCCAGATTGCAATTAACTTTGGCTTAAAGGGTATGTGTACAGCAGTTGTAACTGCATGTGCAGGCTCAAACAATGCCATCGGAGATGCTTTCCACAGAATTCGTGACGGATATGAAGATGTTATGTTCTGCGGTGGCGCAGAAGGTGTTGTTATGCCACTTGCTATTGGTGGTTTCCAGTCAATGAAGGCTCTTTGCACAGGCGATGATCCAAACCGTGCATCTATTCCATTTGACAAGGAACGCCATGGATTTGTTATGGGCGAGGGCTCAGGTATCTTAGTGATCGAAGAATTAGAGCACGCTATTAATCGTGGTGCCAAGATATATGCTGAAGTGGTAGGCTATGGTTCAAACTGTGACGCTTATCACATCACTGCTCCTAACCCAGAGGGCGAAGGTGGAGCAAAATGTATGGAGCTTGCTGTTAAGGATGCAGGCTTAAAGATGGAGGATATTGATTATATCAATGCGCACGGTACATCTACTTCATTAAATGATGCAGGTGAGACGCTTGCCATCAAGAAAGCTTTTGGAGACCATGCTTACAAGCTTATGGTAAGCTCTACAAAGTCAATGACAGGCCACCTTCTTGGTGCCGCAGGAGCAATCGAGGCGATTATCACATCACTTGCTCTTAGAGATAGTTTTGTACCAGCAACTATCAACTACCTTGAAAAGGACGAGGCATGTGATTTGGATATTGTGCCAAATGTTGGTAGACAAAGTGATATCAAGTATGCATTGTCAAATGCTTTAGGTTTTGGAGGACATAATGCATCTGTAGTCTTCCGCAAATACGAAGCGTAAAATCACTTGATTATGCAGTGGGATATGAGAATATTTTAAGAACATATATGAGCCTGTAACTATCAAGCTCTGAGTGTTGTTTTGTGGAATTATGAGAGTATATTATAACATTTAGATGAGGTTGTAGCTGACAATCTCTAAGTGCTCTTTGTAAGGACATGTTAGTCCGACAAAGAGTATCTTAGGATTGTCAGCGTAACAACCGGACTAGGAGTGTATAAATGGAGTTAAGTTCATCACAAATACAAGAGATTTTACCACACCGTTATCCATTTCTTTTGGTTGATAAGGTTGTGGAGTGTGAGCCAGGCAACTATGCCAAGGGAATAAAGTGCGTCAGCGCAAATGAGATGCACTTTCTCGGTCACTTTCCAGGGCATCCGGTGATGCCAGGGGTGCTTATTATTGAAGCACTGGCTCAGGTAGGTGCAGTTGCCCTTTTAACAGAGGAAGAAAACAAGGGTAAATTGGCATTTTTCGGCGGAATCAAAAACGCCAGATTCAAAAAGCAGGTTGAGCCTGGTGATGTATTAGAGCTTGAGTGCAAGCTTACATCAAGAAAGGGACCAGTTGGATTTGGCGAGGCTGTAGCATACGTTGACGGACAGATGGCCGCAAAAGCAGAAATTTCTTTTGCCATAGGAGAGTAGATTGGAGTATGATGTTTCTAGGGAGTCGTAATAATTTAAAAAAGGAACAGGTGCTTAAAATGTTAGAACAGACACTATCTGAGGTGTATACAAAGTTTAAGATACACTTCTACCAAGAAATGTTTAAAAAATTACATTCTAGAGAAACATCATTATCCACTGTAGAGCTATTTTGTGTTGAGATTATTTTTGCGCTTAAGAATCCTACAGTTCAGGAGTTTGCGAAATTTATCAATGTATCTTCACCAAATGCAGCTTACAAAGTTAACAACCTGATTCAAAAGGGATACATTGAAAAGGTTCAGTCGGAGACTGATCGCAGAGAGTATCATCTACATGTTACTGAAAAGTACTACAACTATTTCAATCTTTCCCAGAAATATGTAACTACTGTTGTAGACAGAGCCAAGGAGTATTTTACACCAGAGCAGGTAGAGCTTTTGGATGAGATTTTACATGATATGTCCAAGGAGCTCATGAGTGATGTAGATATTCCATCATTTTCAATATAAATTGAATATTAATAGAGACTAAAATAAGGTAAGATTCAGCTGCTATATTGATGGCAGCTGAATCTTTTTTATATAAAAAAGATTTGTATTTTGGAAAAAAACTAAAATTTTTTTTGAAATATATAAGTAGGCCGATAAATTTCACAAGGTGATTTAAACATATTAGTTATTACATAAGGAGGATAAAAAAATGGGAAAGTGGAATAAAAGATTAAAAAAATTATTTCGAATTAATAGAGGAGATAACAATAAGAATATTGCGAAAGTAAACAACCAATTGGATAAAAATGGAGATACACAATCAGTGGATAGTACCAATGATCTTGGTCAATATTTTAATACATTCAATTTCGAAGAGCATTAAAATAGAAGTATGAACAAAGCTAGTGCTATATTCGTTGAAAGTGAAATATTGCCGGATAGAGCGATAGGCGTACCAAGTTTGGAAGAACAACAGGATGAATTGAATAAAAAAGAAAGTGACATATATAAATCGGTTAATCAAGATTTGGATTGTGTTAATGAAAAACTTAACGAAAACATAAAAAAGATTGCAATTAAAAATGAAAAAAAAGTGGGAGAATTTATAGATGGATTAGGACAATTTTTTGATTGGGAAAAAGAAATATTTAAAAATGAATTAAGAGAAGCGATTAATAGCCAAAATATCTACAAGCAGGAAGATATGGAACGTTTACTAATTGATAATATTTGCGAGTATGAAAAAAATGCGTTTATAGCAGGCAGTTATTATAATGCATTAGAAAATTTTGGTGAGGGAAATTCGTGGGATGTGCAGCGTGATAAATTATTTATTGACTATGAAATGGGATGTATGGAGAAAATAGGTATAGATAACAAAAAGTGTGATACTGAAAATGATTATATTAATGGTAAACAAACTATGAATTATAAGATTGTAGAAAAATTTATTGACAGATTGAAGCAATATACAAATAAGGAGAAAGAGAATGTAAAATCAACTTTGCTAAATTACATAAAGGTTTCAAATATTGAAGATATAAAATCAATGAATAGCTGTATGGTAGGAATTTTGTGCGCAGGTGAAATAAAGAGATATACATTTTCTTATGAGTTGCTTAATGAAATTGATTCAAGGCTTCAGAATAAATCTATAAGAACGGAATCAATATGCCCTACAAGAGAAGGTATCCCCTGGTTGGGGAAAGAATTTGATAATCAATATCTAAATGCAATAGACAAATCTGGGCGGGATTCGAATGTTAAATCTATTAAAGTTCCTACTGAGCCAATGAATAATAGTATAAAGAATACGCAAAAATAATTAATTATTATAGTTGAAAAGCCCACGTACGAAATGTACGTGGGCTGCTTTGTTATATAGATTATTTAAGCTCAGATGTACAGTGTGGGCATCTTGTAGCTTTGATATCAATCTTAGAGAAGCAGTATGGGCATTCCTTCTCTGTTGGAGAAGCAGCCTCAGCCTCTTCTTTATTACGCTTTACAAGATTTGCAGCACGCTCAGATGCGTGGTTGATTCCCTTAACGATACAGAAGATAACAAATGCTGTGATAAGGAAATTGATAACTGCTGTGATGAAGTTACCATACATGAGTGTTGGTGGCTTCTCACCAAGACCAAGTGTTACCTTTAGCTCTGAAAAATCAGTACCACCAAAGATACCAAGGATAGGTGTGAGGATGTCTTCGTTGAGCGATGTAACAATAGCTGTAAATGCACCGCCGACGATAACACCGACTGCCATATCCATTACGTTTCCACGCAGGATAAATTCTTTAAATTCTGCAACGAATCCCTTTTTTTTGCTCATAAAAACCTCCCTATGAAATAATGTTAATTAGGACGATTAAATTATAGCACTTTTTCAACAAATAAAAAGATTTCCAATGATTTTTTTTCGAGTAAAAATACACTATTTTCCAATAAAAAATTAAATAATCATTAACCATGGCTCTAGGTGGTATTTTTTTCATGTCATATCGATTATAATAGAGAAGTGCCGGTAATGGCACAGGCAATAAGTAATAAGGAGATTTTGTGTTATGGGTTTATTTGACAAGAAAAAGAAAGAACAGGAACAGGCTAAGGATATGGAGAGCAATATCACTATTGAGGATACAGAAGTATCTAAAGAGGATATTAATTCTAGCCGTTTTTCTATATTGGTTGAAGGCATCACCACTATGCTTGGCGGCGATGGCAGCATCATCATAGGAACACTTACCGGTACAGTTAAAAAGGGCGATCAGGTGTACATATATCAGCCAGGCGAGGAGGCTGTTGCAAGCAAGATTATTGCAATTGAGAAAAAGGAAGATAATCGCAACGTCATAGTGGATGAGGTCAGCGATTCGCAAATATCTTTCCAACTGGATATTCCAGCTGAGACAGCCCTCAAAAAGTATGCGGTAATATCAAATATCGCTCCTAAGAAAGGGGGAGAGCCTAGAGTGCCAGTGGAGAATCCTGCATTAGCTGGAGTTGTAAATGGTATGGCACTTCACAGCCAGGACAATAGCTTCCATGCTACAGTAGCTTACTGGGCCAGCCACGGGCTTTTTATCACTCCAATCAAGATTGACAAGCCACCGGTAGTAAACGAAAAGGGAGTGGCATCACTTCCAAAGAATGCCAAGATTGGCTTTTACATGCTCAAGTCCACAGTTAAGCTTACAGGTACACCAGAGGACAAGGATAGCATGGTATTGCCACTGTTTACAGATTGGGAGTCGCTTAGCCACTGGGAGGGTCTCAAGAAGGAAGGCCAGAGAGTTAACACTCAGGTGCTAACCTTCCAGGATGTCTATGCAATGCTTAAAAATGGTGGGGCGTACGCAGGTATTGCCATCAACCCATTTAATACAGTGCCTTGCACACTGCCAATTCCTTATTTGGATACAATCGTTAATACTCCAGGCTACAAGAGGGATTTTGGTCAGGCAGCAGGAGGAGAATCAGGTGCAGTTCAGGAGGAGAAGCTTCAGGCCGGTACCGAGATTTTACTTGGCGTGCCAAAGGATTGTGAGGAATCAACTGCAATCAGAAATAAGCTTTCAGACTATGGCAGCAGCCATGAAGAAATAAAGTCAATTAGCTTCCTTACCAAGGTGGAGGCTGCAACTAAAAATGTTCGTCACCTTGTGGTTTTGGAATTCCCAAGTGATTATGATACAGATGAAATGAAGGTACACATGGAGTCAATCTATCAGGAGTTAAAGCCTGTAGTTAACGAGATAAAGCAAATCGAATACGCTATCAAGGGCCGCATTCCTGCCATTGATAACGTAGTGGCTCAGCACGAAGAGAAAATGGTTGTATACAGCAAGTAACTGCTAACCGCATTTTTATAGAGGACTTACTATGAAATTAGATATCAAGAAAACCATACAAATGGGATTTGCATTCTTATCAATCATGGCCTTTTGGCAGATGTACAATGCGCTGATTCCACTTGTACTTACCAATACATTTCACCTTAATGAGACTATATCCGGCGTTATTATGGCTATGGACAATGTTTTGGCATTATTTATGCTTCCTATGTTTGGCTCTATTTCTGATAGATGCAAGAACAAAATGGGACGCCGTAAGCCATTTATTTTATATGGCACAATTGCAGCGGTTATATTGATGCTGATGCTTCCACTGATTGACAACAGCTACTATGCCAACCCAACAGCGGCCAAGGAAGCTTTGTTTATCGGTGTGCTTGGTGCACTTTTAGTGGCAATGGGCACATATCGCAGCCCTGCCGTTGCACTTATGTGTGATTGCACAATCAAGCCACTTCGTTCCAAGGCCAATGCCATCGTCAATCTCATGGGTGCAGTTGGCGGTATTATTTATCTTGCAGTTGCAGCGGTTCTCTATCCTGCCAGCAAGGTAAAGGATTTACCTCATGTCAATTACACGGCAGTCTTTCTGGTGGTTGCAGGAGTAATGCTTGTCTCGCTTTTAATCGTAATGATTACAGTAGATGAGGTTGCCCTGAAACATAAAGTGGATGAACATGAGCGTCTTCATCCAGAGGAGAGCCTTTTGGAGGAGGATGAAAGCGGAAATGTAGTTCTTCCAAAAGAGGTAAAGCGTTCTTTGATTTTGATTTTAGTATCAGTCGCTTTATGGTTCATCGCATACAACGGCATGGAGACATGGTTTACAACCTACGCAGTTAAGATGTGGAATATGGCTCTTGGAGATGCTTCATTCTGTCTTCTTATTGCAACAGGTGGCGCTATTCTTTGCTTTATTCCATCAGGTCTTTTGGCCACCAAAATCGGCCGCAAGAAGACCATATTGATAGGTATTACAATTCTTGGAGCAAGCTTCCTTGTGGGCTATTTGTTTACCTTGGTTCACCCAAGCTTTTCTCCATTGCTATATGTTTTGTTTGCATGCATCGGTATAGGCTGGGCATTCATCAATGTCAATTCAATGCCTATGGTTGTTGAGATGTGTAAAGGCTCAGACATTGGTAAATTTACAGGATATTACTACACATTTTCCATGGCAGCTCAGATTGTTACCCCTATAGTTGCAGGCTGGTTGCTTTCAAATGTGGGTTACATCACCCTGTTCCCTTATGCAACATTGTTTGCGGTGCTTGCATTTATCACAATGTCATTTGTTAAACACGGAGACGTTAATATAGAGGTCAAGAGAGGTCTTGAGGCCTTCGAGGATATGGACTAGATATGAAACAGAGATTTTACAAGATGAGATTAGTTTTTAAGCAGCTTCGTATGAAGTACTACAACAAGAAGGGCATAAAGAAAAGAGGTGTTCGTAAAATGAAAAAGCCTTTAGTTTGGGCACACAGAGGTGCCAGCGGTTACCTTCCGGAAAACACTCTACCAGCCTTTGAAAAGGCGATAGAAATGGGTGCAGATGGAATAGAGCTGGATATCCACAAGACCAAGGACGGACAGCTGGTGGTTATCCACGATGAAAAAATCGACAGAACCTCAAATGGTACAGGTAAGGTATCTGACTACACTTTAGAGGAGCTTCGCAAATACAATTACAACAAGCTTCACCCTGAGTGCAAGCACGCAGATATTCCTACTATGCGTGAGGTTTTTGAGATAATCAAGCCAACGGATTTGTTTATAAATATTGAGCTTAAGACTGGCGTGGTATTTTATGAGGATATTGAAAAAGACATCATTGCCATGACCAAAGAATTTGAAATGGAAGACAGAGTGCTTTACTCATCTTTCAATCACTATAGCATCATGAAAATTAAAGAATTGGATAAGGATGCCCGCACCGGCTTCCTCTATATGGACGGCACACTTAACATGCCGGAATATGGAAGGGACCACGGGGTGGAGGCTTTGCACCCAGCCCTTTACAACGTGCAGTATCCAAACTACGTTGAAAAGTGCCATGAATATGGCCTCAAGATAAACACATGGACAGTTAATTCAAAGCAGTATATGAAGATGGCCTGCGATATGGGATTAGATGGAATCATTACCAATTATCCAGACCAGGCACTTGAGATTGTTAACAGCTACGAATGGGATTAGACATGAATAAATTTGAAGATATATTTATAAAGGAACAGGACTTTGCTGAGGCTATGGAAAGCAAGGTCCTACCTTTTATCAGGGACAATTCAAAAGAAGGATATTTGAAAACAAGGGATGGCTTAAACCTTCATTATCAGACGATGCTCAACCCGGAGGAAAAGGCAGCTATTGTTATCTGCCACGGCTACTGCGAGTTTACCACCAAGTACGCAGAGACTATGTACTATTTTTACCAGATGGGATACTCGGTGTTTATTGTAGACCATAGGGGACACGGTTTATCGGACCGTCAGGTGGATGATTTGAGCAAAGTCCATGTAAATAATTTTCAGGACTATGTTTTAGATTTTAATGAATTTGTGGAAAAGGTGGTTATCCCAGAGGCCAGCACAGAGCGGTTGATTCTCTTTGGACACTCTATGGGAGGGGGGATTGGTGCCCTTTATCTCGAGCAGTATCCACATGTTTTTGAGAAGGCGATTCTTTCATCACCAATGATTGAGCTTTCTACAGGAGATACCAACAAATTTTTAGTGAAGCTCCTGGGACTTGCCTCATATTTGCCTTCTTTAAAGACAAGATATTTGCCTGGACATCATGAATATGACCACACTTTCAAGTATCCTAGATGCTCTTGTCTTTCCAAGGCCAGATACACCTATCACTATAACGAAAGGGAGCGAGAGCCTCATTATCGTACCAATGGAGCCACCTTTGGATGGTCCAGAGAAGCAATTAATGTTTCTAAAAAAATTCTAAAAAACGCCAGTTTAATAGATATTCCTGTTATAATAATGCAAGCAGCTCTAGATACCCTTGTTAATGCATCGGCTCAAAATGCCTTTAGCAGACTTGTTAAGGACTGTCAGCTTCGCAGATTTGAGGGTAGCAAGCATGAGATATTTAATGCAACGGATGATATTATAGTGGAATACTATAATGCAGTTTTTAGATTGATTCAGTAGGAGTTTTTTATGTCAGATCAAGATTTTAGAGAAGTAGATTTAGATGATATCTTTGATGATATAGATGTCACTGATGATATTCTCGACGAGAGAACAGATACAAAAGAAGATAACAACGATGATAAACATACAACAGAGTTTTGCTATATCTGTCATCGCCCAGAGGATATGACGGGGCCACTTGTAAGGCTTGCGCCTGGTATGAGTGTGTGCAAGGATTGTCTCCAGCGTACATTTGATTCTATGGGTAACTTTGGCTTTGGCGGAGGCGACAATTCCAAGAATGATATGGATATGTCCAAGATGCCAAACATCAGCTTTTTGAACCTTGGTTCTCTTTTCGGAGAGGGACCAAAGATTAAGAATGCTCATGGTCCTGCCACAGCAAAGGAGAAGGAGCCTAAGGAAGCTCCAGCAATCGATATCAACAACATCATTCCACCTCACAAAATCAAGGCTATGCTTGATGAGTATGTTGTAGGTCAGGATTATGCCAAAAAGGTTATGTCGGTAGCGGTTTACAATCACTACAAGCGCGTGGCTACAGGCACTATGGATGATATCGAAATCGAAAAGTCCAACATGCTTATGCTTGGACCAACAGGTTCCGGTAAGACATATTTGGTTCGTACGCTTGCAAGACTTTTGGATGTGCCTCTTGCTATCACAGATGCAACATCCCTTACAGAGGCAGGCTATATCGGCGATGATATTGAGTCGGTAGTAAGCAAGCTTCTTGCAGCAGCAGGCAACGATGTTGAAAGATGCCAGCAGGGTATCATCTTTATTGACGAGATTGATAAGCTTGCCAAGAAGAAAAACACAAATCAGCGTGATGTCAGTGGTGAATCAGTGCAGCAGGGTATGCTCAAGCTCTTAGAGGGAGCTGATGTAGAGGTTCCGGTTGGTGCATCAAGCAAGAATGCTATGGTTCCAACCACAACTATCAATACAAGAAATATCCTGTTTATCTGTGGTGGCGCATTCCCATCAATGGATGAAATCATTAAGTCTAGACTTAACAAACACTCATCTATGGGATTCATGGCGGATTTAAAGGACAAGTATGACGAGGACAAGAACATCCTTCAAAAGGTTACAGTTGAAGACCTTAGAGAGTTTGGTATGATACCAGAGTTTATAGGTCGTCTTCCTATCGTATTTGCAACAGAGATGCTTGATGAGGATATGCTGGTTCGCATCCTTAAAGAGCCTAAGAACGCTATTACAAAGCAGTATGAAAAGCTTCTTGAGCTTGATGAGGTAAAGCTTGAATTTGATGACGGGGCATTGCATGCAATTGCAAGAAAAGCCCTTGATAAAAAGCTTGGAGCCCGCGGACTTCGTTCTATAATCGAGGAGTTTATGCTTGATATTATGTACGAGATTCCAAAGGATGAAAACATCGGCCAAGTCATAATTACAGAGGATTATATAGAGAAAAAGGGCGGCCCAAAGATTATGCTTAGAACAACGGGCCTTATACCTGAGAAAGTCGCTGTCAATTAGTCAAAATAGTGCATTTCAAAGCCCAAAATAGGTAATAAGTAACAAAATTGAAAATATGTTCAAAATGTTAGTACAATTTCTTTACTTTGAAAAAGTGTTCTGTTAAACTTAACATAGTTGGGCATAAGCCCGGCAATTAATATATTGGAGGTACTTAGCATGAGCAAAGGTACAGTTAAGTGGTTCAACAATTCAAAGGGCTACGGATTTATCTCAGACGAAGCTGGAAACGATGTATTCGTTCACTTCAGCGGCATCAACTCAGAGGGATTCAAGACTCTCGAAGAGGGTGCTACAGTTGAGTATGAAGTAACCGACGGGGCGAAGGGACCACAGGCTGTTAACGTTACAGTTGTTAGCTAATATTCAGAGTTAAGCAGGGCTTAGCTTGTGAGTGTTATGAAGACGAACGTTATTCAGCACCACAGTTAATCATTATTTTGGGGTACCTTTGGTTTTGTTATGAAAAACGGGCTTTAGGCAATACAAAGATATGATTAAGGGGAGAGGCAGCGTAATAATTATTACGCTGCCTCATTTTAGATTATAAAAGAGGTAATGTTATTGAAGAAACTCATACGACTTATTTTAAACTTAATAGGAGCTTTGCTTTTACTTAGCGCTCTTAGCCTTGGGGTAAGCCTGTTGTTAGACAGCAATAGGGGCAGCATTAATTTAAAGGGCTTGTTTGAGTGCCGAAGTATTGATGAAGTAAAAGAATGGTACAGTGGTGAGATTGAGCAAAATGCCTTCGTTGAGCCTTACAAGGTGGAAGGCGTATCCTTTGACAAGTATGCTTACCAGCATATTAGTGAGGAAGAGCAAACAACCTACGATCAGATATACGACTGTATTATCCAGCACAAGGACAAGATTAGCCTTTTTACCAAGGATGAAAAGGTGCTAGGAGACGCCTACGAGGCAGTTATGGCGGATTATGGTAATTTGTTCTGGGTAAGCGGATACCAGTACAACACTTTTTCTATAAATGACAAAGTAATTGGCTTGGAGTTTGAGCCTAAATACACAAGGTCCAAAGAGCAGCGTGATGTGGACCAGGCTGCAGTTGATGCAGTTGTGGATGAATGGTTAAGCGGAGTCAATCCAAATGCCAGTGATTTTGACAAGGCACTTTATGTCTTTGAAACTCTGATTAATAACGTGGATTACGACAGTAATGCTGAGGACAATCAAAACATCATCAGTGCATTTTTAAATAGAGCAACAGTATGTCAGGGCTATTCAGATGCTGCCTGGTACATGTTGGATAGACTTGGTATTAAAAGCACCATAATAATCGGAACAGCAAACGGAGAGCAGCACGCGTGGAATCTGGTTTATCTGGATGGTGCCTACTACTACATGGACGTGACCTGGGGTAACAGTAAGTACCTCAATATCAATAATGATACTGTAAAACGTATAAACTACGCTAATTTTGCAATGACCACAGAAGAAATCAGTCAGAATCATGTGATTACATCTTCCTTTGAGGTGCCAGAATGTCTGTCAAACGAGGACAATTATTATGTGCACAAGGGTCTATTTTACGACTGGTTTGGAGTGGATGCCATAGGTAATCGATTGGCGGAATCATTCAATGCAGGCGAGGATGAAATATCTCTTAAATTCAGTAGTTCTGATTTATACAATCGTGTTATTGAATATTTCTTTGATGAAAGACATATTTCAGATTACTGCAGCAACATGGGTGACATTAATTATTTATTGGATGAAGATGCCAATGTATTCACGGTTCAGTGGAAATAATAGAAGTAGTTTTGAAAACTATGTGACGAGATAATAAAAACTATTTACGTGCTATTGGTTTGGTGGTAATATGTATCTGTTAGTAATACGGAGGAATACCAATAGCATGTACAAGATTATAATTGACAGTTGTGGAGAGCTCACAGAGGAGATGAAAAATGACGGACATTTCGTCAATGTACCACTCACTCTTGAGGTCGATGGTGAAACAATTATTGATGATGAGACCTTTGATCAGGCAAGCTTTTTAAAGAAGGTGGCAGAGTCTAAGACTGCACCTAAGTCTGCATGTCCATCACCAAACGCATATATGTTGGAGCTTGATTGTGAGGCTGACAACATTTATGTGGTTACACTTTCAGCACAGCTTTCTGGTTCATATAACAGTGCCAGTCTGGCAAAGGATTTATTCGAGGAAGATGATTCTTCTAAGAATATCCATGTATTTGATTCCAAGTCGGCATCAATTGGCGAGACTCTTATCGCCATGAAAATATCAGAATGTGAAAATGCAGGCATGTCCTTTGAAGAGGTAGTTGCCGCTGTTGACAGCTATATTGCAGAGCAGCACACATTCTTTGTCCTTGAAACACTTGAAACTTTTAGAAAGTCAGGACGTCTTTCAAATATAAAGGCCGCTATAGCTGGTACTTTAAATATCAAGCCGGTTATGGGCTCTACTGACGAGGGTAATGTACAGCAGCTTGCCAAGGGAAGAGGCATGGCACAGGCTCTTGATAAGATGACCAAGTGCGTTATGGAGGTTACAGCCAACTGCGAGGAGAAAATTCTTGCGATTTCTCATTGCAACTGTCCTGAACGTGCTCTATCATTAAAGAAAAAAATGGAGTCGATGGCCAAGTTCAAAGACATCTTTATTGTGGACACAAGAGGTGTTAGTACCATGTACGCAAGCGATGGCGGAGTGATTATGGTCGTCTAAGTTTAACAATGACTTATGAACAGGTAGTTAATACAATTGATAATAAACGCCGTTTTGGCAAAGCATGTGGAAGGGATGTTACTCTCGAGTTTATGGAGGCTATACACCATCCAGAGCTGGGAAAGCATATCATCCACATAGCTGGCACCAACGGCAAAGGTTCAGTGGCAGCATTTGTGAGTAGTATCTTACAGGCTGCTTCTTTTTCGTCTAATAAACCATTTAAGGTGGGATTGTTTACCTCCCCTCATCTGATTGACTATACTGAGCGAATACAGGTGGATGGCAAGCAGATATCCAGGGAGGATGTTACCCGCATAGGAGAAATGCTATTAGAGCAGGAGCTTAAGCTGGAGCCTACCATGTTTGATTATTGGTTGGCCATGGCAATGATATATTTTAAGGAGCAGCAGGTGGACTATGTCGTGCTTGAGACAGGTCTTGGTGGAACCAAAGATTCCACCAATGGATTGTCCCAACTGCCAGAGGTCTGCGCCATAACTTCAATTGGCTTGGAGCATACCGCATATCTTGGAGATACCTTGGCTGCAATAGCAGGGGAGAAGGCCGGAATAATAAAGGCCGGTGTGCCTGTGGTTATGGGGCAAATGCCAAAGGAAGCAGCTAAAGTTATTAGTGATAGAGCTGCTGAACTGGGCTGTAAGCTTGTTGAGGCAGGGGAAGTTGATAAGAAAATAAAACTCGGATTATTTGGTGGATATCAGCGCAAAAATGCGTCAGTGGCGGTGGAAATCGTCAATTGTTTATCTATTAAAATCAATGAACAGACAATTGCAGAAGGACTTGCAAAAGCCCTCTGGCCTGGACGGATGCAAATCATTTCAGATGACCCGTTTATACTGATTGACGGGGCTCACAATCCTTCTGGAGTCAGTGCTTTGAAGGATAGTCTTACATCTGAATTTCCAAATGAAAAATTTTCATTTATAATGGCAGTAATGGCAGATAAAGATTATGTAGAAATGGCAGAGATTATCAAGCCTGTTACTAATCGAATCTACACCGTTACAGTTGAGTCCGATAGAGCAATGCAGGCCAGAGAGTTGGCCAAGTCTCTGGGAGATTTGGGGCTGGATGCATTGGCCTGCGAAAGCTATGATAAGGCTTTGGCAAAGGCAAAAGCATATCAGGACAAGATAATAGTATTGGGATCCTTATATTTTATAGGGGAGGTTTTGGACATGGAGCTTAATGGATAGCCATTTATTCCATGGAGACAGTTATGATTAGAACAAGACAAGAGGCATGCAGTATTCTGGGATTATCTTCGAATGCCAGCATGACACAAATTAAAATGGCATATAAGGATTTGGTGAAGAAGTGTCATCCTGATGCAACAGGCAAGAATGACGCTACTGCTTATAATCGAATCACCGAGGCATATCAATTCTTGATGGCAGAGGCCAAGGGCAAGGTATTGACTCACACCAAGGTGGTGGGCAAAACCAAGACCCAGCACCGAAAGACTGCCAGCAACGCCGACTATGCAGCTTTTCAAAAGAAGGCTGCCAAGCAAAAAGCCAAAAAGGCTCAGGAGTTTGAGGCGAAGCAAAGGGAGTTTTCGGCAAAGATTGCCAAGCAGGAGGCAGATTATAAGAGAGTCATGGAGGCAATAGATGCCATAAAGGCAGCCAGAATAATTGAAGCCATGATTCGAGCCAATGATCCAGGAAACAATAATGAAAAGAAATAAATTTAAAGATAATATATTTTTAACAGTGCTTGCTGTGGCACTTCCAACAATGCTTGAGCATATTTTGTCAGTGTTGATGCAGTATGTTGACACAGCAATGGTAGGACAGCTGGGCGCCAAGGCTACAGCTGCCGTTTCTATGTCTACAACTATTACCTGGCTTGTGGGCAGTATACCAGTGGCTTTTGGTGTAGGTACAATGACCCTTATCGCCCAGGCTATTGGAGCAGGAGAGAAGCACAAAATCAGCCAGGTGGCAAAGCTTAGTCTTATATTTTCAATAGCAGTAGGCCTTGTGGTGGAGGCAATTTGCCTTATTCTCTGTCCGTTTATTTCAGGCTGGATGGGCGTGGAGGCAGAGGTTGCACCAGCAGCTACAAGGTATTTCTTCTGGATTTCTATCCCTATTGTTTTTAAATCCATTAACATTATCATGGCGGCAGCCATTCGTGCCACCAAGGATACCAAGACACCTATGTACATTGGTATATTAGCCAACATATTAAATGTCGTTCTTGACTATGTATTCATCTACATGTTTGGCTGGGGTGTTGACGGAGCTGCATACGCCACATGTATCTCAGCTATATTTGGCGGAGTTGTAATGTTGATAGGAGCACTGCGTCATTCAGAATTTGATTTCAGTGGAAAGCTTTTTGATTTTGATAAAGATATATTAGTCAGGATGTGGCGTCTGGCTTATCCTGTGTTGCTTATTAATCTGGCATCAACCTCAGGTTATATTGTGTTTGCAGGCTTGGTTGCCCACATGGATACAGTTATCTTTGCGGCCCACAGTATTGCTGTAGGTGCAGAAGAGCTGTTTTACATAGGAGGCTATGGCTTTAAGTCTGCCGCAAATACAATGGTAGGAATTGCCTACGGCGAAAAGAATCATGACAAGTATCGCAAGATATGTATAAGCAGCATTGTGGCTACAATTAGCGTTATGACAATAAGCGGAGTGCTTTTATACATCTTTGCAACACCTCTTATGACATTCTTTACAAGTGATAGAGACGTAATAGCTTTGGGTGCCAAAGTCCTTAAGATGGTAGCCTTTAACGAGCCTTTCTTTGGAATGTATATTATTTCTGAGGGAATTTATTACGGTCTGGGAAGGACCAAATATCCATTTATCGTTGAGAGCGGTGGAATGTGGCTGATACGAATTCTTTCTACATATATAGGCCTACATTACTTCAATCAGGGCCTGGTATATGTATGGTGCTGCATGATAGCTGATAACGTAATAAAGGCCATATTCCTTATGGTACCGGTTAAAGGATTATGGCCTAAAGTGTTTAAAGATTAATTCAATTATTCTGATTTAAGATTTCTTCTCCATCGGATGATTGCGATTCCGATGATGATAGCATATCCAACTATACTAAGCTTCTCTGGTAGCTCTCCGAGGAATGCAATGCCAAGGAGGGCTGCAAAAATCACCTGAGTATAATCAAATACGGAAATCTCTTTTGCTGGAGCATACTTGTATGCTGTGGTAATAGAAAACTGTCCAAGTGATGCAGCAACACCTGCAAGGAGCAGGCAAAGCAGCTGACGAATGGACATTGGCTTAAACTGAGCTATTAAAAATGGTAGCGTGACAATGCAGGAGAATCCTGAAAAGGACGCCACTATAACGGGAGTTTTGACTCCTTTTTTACCAAGCTTTCTTACAAATACATAAGCTGTACCAGCTCCGAATCCTCCGAACAATCCTGCAAGAGCAGGGAATACCTGAGAAAAGGAACCGGTAGGTCTTATGATGAACAATGCTCCTATAAAAGCAATTATAGTTGAAACAATATCGAAGCGATTTGGCACTTCCTTAAGGATAAAGACTGAAAGGATAATCGCAAAGAAAGGAGATAGCTTGTTTAACATATTGGCATCTGCAATACCAAGTCTATCTATTGCGTAAAAATTGGCAATCAGTCCGGATGTACCAAAAGCACATCGCATAAAAATATCTAATCGGTTACCTTTGCCTACAACATACTTTTCACCGGACTTTATCATTATTCCAACTGCAACAAACAGTGCAACGAAATTTCTAAAGAATGCCTTTTGCATGGTAGGCAAATCTCCGGAAATCCTGATAAAAAATGTCATAAGTGAAAAGCCAAATGCTGCAAGTAAGATAAAGGTAATACCTTTTATTTTGTCGTTGGTTTTCATAATGGTGGGTCCTCCATAGAAGAATATGCCACCTATTATACCACTTTATGCTTCAGATTCTATAGCTGGAAGCTCAACCTTAAAGAAACGTACGCTCTCGGTAAGATTCTCTGCAATTTTCTGTAAATCTTTAGCCTGGCTAACAACTGCTTCCATGTTGGAATCCAGTTGAGCAAGGTTTGCGCTAGTCTCCTCAGTAGAAGCAGCGTTCTCCTCAGAGATACTAGACAATGATTCTATTGAGCTAAGAATGCTGTTCTTGTCTGCGTTAACTGAGTTAACTAAATCAACAATCTGCTTGGTTCCAACCTCTGTCTCCTGTAAGAGAAGCATCATCTGGTTGAATGAAACACTCATGTCTTCAAGAGCAACGGCCTCGCTGGCTGTAGCAGCCTTGATGTCCTCAGCCAACTTCTTATTATTATCTGAGTACTGAGTTATTGTAGAAAGCATTCCTGTGATTTCTCCTGCAAGAGTGTTGGTCTCTTCTGCAAGATTCTTGATGTTGTCGGCAACAACGGCGAATCCTTTGCCGGCCTCACCAGCACGGGCAGCCTCAATTGATGCGTTAAGCGCAAGTAAATTGGTCTGGTTAGAAATATTAATAATGCCTTCAGCTGCAGCAGTAATCTGAGAAACAACATTTGCAGTTTCACCAACGGAGTTTGCAACCTCTCCTGCGATAGAGTCTGTCTGTTGATCCTGAAGCTTTAATTGCTCAAGCTGCTCTTTAATCTTTGCTGATTCGTCATATACTTTGTGGCCTTTGTCAAGGTTGGTATTGGCAGAATCAATAACGTTATTAACGGAATCACCAATGCTTACTGTGATAGCAGATGTACCTGATACATCTTGAGCCATTGCTGTAGCACCTTCAGCAATATCAAAAACAGCTGAGTTGATATTGGTGGTGGTTAGCTGTGAAGCTGTGATGTTATCCTTAGTAAGCTCGGCCTTGTCATTTACATCGTTAGCATGATTGATAATCTGAACTAAAGCATTTCTCAAATCGTGACGCATAGCTTCGAGTGATACTCCAATAGCCTCAAAGTCACTGATAAATGAATTTGGTTCCACCTTTGTAACAAAATCGCCGCTAGAAATTCGATTAACTGCATTGCGGATTTTCTTCATGTTCTTAGAAATAGCTAACAGCATTAGGATAGTAAATATAAGAAGAACTGCAGATACTACACCAAAAATGATAGCATTTGAGAGAATAGAAGTTCTAAGCTCATCATCAGTTCTGGCTGTCTTGGCATCTGCCCATTTCTCAACGATTTCATTCATCTCGTTAAGCTTGCCTCTGGCTGTATCAAAATCATTTGCCCAAACCTGCGCGCTAGCAGGATTAGTGTTAAAAGCGTAGTCCTTTTGCCAAGTTCCCAAAGCTGCATTGAAATCATCATAGCATGATGCAAGATTATTTCCATCTTCTGAAACTACAGTTTGCCATAGACTATTGCTAGTCTGAGCACGAGAAACTGCCTTATCAACCTCATCTTGAACTGCTTTAACCATAGCAGTGTATTGGTCGTTATATGCAGCTAATTGTGACGCACTGGCATACTGTCTATATGCAATAATCTGTGTGCCTGAAAGTTGAGCCTGATAGAAATCTCTCTCAGCCGATAAAAGATCTGCACTGATTCCATAAAGCATATCGTAGTAAGTCTCTTTAGTAGAGTCCTTGATGCTACTGAGCTTAAAATTGTTGTAGACGTTGCAAACTATTAGCGCAACAATTAATGGAAGTGCAATTATTAACAATAATGCATTCAAAGTAAGCTTGAATTTTGATTTTTTCATCATTATTGTCCCTCCTCACCCTAGTAATGTGCAGTTTTATTTTACTAGACTAAAGTA
>JAEEGK010009013.1_pt1 | contig 23420 bp, 21 predicted proteins | sample 8958771 | NCBI WGS metagenome assembly JAEEGK01 (sample SAMN16246547, study PRJNA631951) | gut metagenome | biome: gut microbiome; feature: rumen; material: SC-attached | host: Bos | place: Iran: Karaj | collected 2018-10
CATCAACAAGCAGAAGTGCTGACCCGGAAGCGGTCAACGTCTTCGCAGTCGGTGCTGTAACAGTCGGCACACCTTTGATCAACAGAGTTGCTTCATCAGACGCAAGAGTCGACTCTGTTGCTTTTACACGAACATAATACGTTCCGGGAACCAGTCCTGTGATATCGCTTCCCGTTCCTGCAGTCCAATTCGTAGCACCATCTTTTTTATACTCCATCCCGGTCGTAACGCCGGTAATCTTTCCGTCGTTGTTGTCCGCTGTCGTGCAGTTTGATGCGCTGACTGTATCGGGTGCGTTCGGCTTCATCTTCATCGTTGCCGCTGTCAGAGTGATCGAAGTGTCAGCTGTCGGAGTACCTGAGACTGTGATCTGCGAGTAGCTGTTACGAGTGACGCTGACACCGTTTACCGGTGAAACAGTGTAGCCTTCAGGGAAAAAGTATGCATCATCAGCGGTGTATACCACATCCGTCAGCGCACCCATAACTCCGGTCTGCGATGCGTCACCGGAGTCGGTTGTCTTTGTCATGCCGGCACCTGCGGTTATTCCTACGTTGTATTCTGACAGGGGTGCTAATGTCACATATGTAGTATCGGCCCCAAAGGCAGAGTTAAGCTGACTGCCCGTATAATTGCCCGATCCATTAACGGAATAGTTTTTTCCGGATGTTATTTCAACTGAACACTGTTTAAGAGACATCTGTCTTTCACCATTACTGCTGAAACCTCCGCTAACAGTTAAAGTTCCTCCGCCAAGTGTGATATTAGCATTATCTATTCCGTATCCTCCAACACCCCCATTACTCCCATTGCCACCATTAACGGTCAGCGTTCCGCCATTGACATTTATTGAACATGTATGATTGTTCGGCCAAGTTCCTGAACCTCCGTTACCCTTAGTGCTATTCCCTCCTTTAATAGTTACGGCTCCTCCATTGACTGTTATTGAACCATCTACGCTGAATTGTAAAGGATAAGAACCAAAATTACCGTCTCTCTGAATAACATTCAGCTGCCCGCTATTGATTATTATTTCCGGGGTACATGGATTATAATTGTTAAACACTACACGTTCAAGATTCAGCGTACCGCCATTAATAACAATTTTATTATCTATACTACTTGGAGTATAAGCTGACGAAGAATTATTCATATTGATGTGATTACCATTCAGTGTCCCGCTAAGAAGATTAATGGTTCCTCCATCCATCTGTATATCTCTAAAATTTATCGTTCCGTTTCCAATGATATTAAGAGTTGTACTCTTTGATATAAAACAACTGCTATTAATTATTAATGTTTTCCCGCTAGGGACATCCAAAGTAGTATCCCCAACTATTCTTATAGTATTGTCTATAGTCAGAGTTTCGCTCGACAGGATCATTTCGCCCGACCAAAGCAAGCCCCCCCCCAGACTACCCGGCGTCAGATTTGCTGTGATCTCCGTCACCGCCTTCACCTCTGTTTCGAACTTCGGAAGCAGCACCAATAAAAGCCCTGCCATAAATATCACTGAGAGCACTTTGACCGGTTTCCAATTATTCTTCTGTTTCTGCATCTCTTTCTTCCTCTCTCGTTTTCTTTATTGTTTTCTTCCCGCATAGCTTCCGGCGTGTTATACGCAATTTCCTCATTTGTTTCTTGCTATGCGGATCCGCTTGTGCGAAAAATGCCTTTCATGTATATAGATGCCCTTTCCTGCCAAAATTCCTCAAAGAAAATGAAAAATCTTAGAAAACATTTCCGAATACCCTATTTCCGTCCCTATTTGCAAATAAAAAGAGACCTCTCGGCCTCTTTTTCAAATGCTTTTGTCACTGTGCCACTGCTCCGTCTGCATGAGAGTTACCTGTACCGAGTCCTGGATATCTTCGATGCCGATCTCTCCCCGTTCAAACTTATCCTGAGAGTTGGCCAGCGTTCTTACCACCAGCATATCAAGGGTCTGATCATCAATAAAGGTTCCTGTGGCTACAGCTGCTTTCTCGATTGCTTTACGGATCTTACTCGATTAGTAGGGGACAACCTCCCCGTTTCTTTTTCTGACTGATAATTTCATGTAATTCCTCCTTTGCTAAATACATTTATGGGTTACGTTATGAGTATGGATGCTTATCGGTATGTGAAGAAAAACCAAATGTTTCTCGGAGCTCTGTCTCCCTATCGTGTTGCTACAAGTATGGATAGAAGAAACGAACTGAAGTTTATTCTGAAAAAGTTCTGAAAAAAGTATAAAAAAAAGTTTTTTTTGAGGAGTTTCGAGGGGTAATGGACTCTTGTATAGTAACCATGTCTTTTTTGACGTTGTAATATGCTTTTCTTGTCAGTGCTGGGAACAGGTAAGAGCTACCAGATATCGAAATCCGGGCGACTCGTAAAGGCGTGGCCGGAAACTTTATGCTTATGCGATGCAACGGTAAAAGAACCTCAGAATAAGGATCAGCTGAACTCAGAAACAGCAATTCGAAAACATAAGAAAGCAACCTTTAAAAAGGAGCTTTATAAAATGTCACAAAAATATTTCACATTTAAGGAGGAGAAACCAATGATGAACAGCGAAGAAAGGACAAAAATGTCTGAAAATGGGGTTTGTAACACTAAATATGACCCGAGCCGTTGGATGACAGATGACGAGGAGGTGAGGAACCGTACATTAGACAAAATTACTATGTTGGGTTCTCATGATTCGGGTATGAGCGTACACACATATGGAACAAAGTTTGGAACACCAGACAATACGCTGACGCAAGTATATGACATTGCCGGACAACTAAACCGTGGAGCAAGGTACTTTGATATAAGACCGTGTTTTTTGCATGGTAGACTTTCATGCGCCAACAACAGAAACGTATTCTGTGGCCATTTTAGTAATATTAAGGTTGTGGGTTTGCAAGGTGCATCCGGTCAATCTCTTTATGATATTGTTGATCAAGTTAATGAGTTTTGCAAGGACAAAAAAGAGTTGGTTATTCTTGACATCTCGAAGGCAATGAGTATAGACACAGATTATGGAAAAGAAATAGATATTTCCTTAGATGACTGGCTTGCATTGAGGAGCTTGCTCAACGAGATTAAATATTTATGTAAAGATAATAAAAGTCTCTTATGTAAGGATTATTCGCTGAGGAAAACGCTGGGCGAACTAACGGCGGAGGGATCCGCTGTCGTTGTTGTAGATAGAGTAGGTCTCAATGCTAATTTTTGTGATGCCAAAGACTTTCCAGTATACGATAAATATGCGAACTCTGATTCCTATGAGAATATGAAAGACGATCAATTTAAAAAATTAAAGGAAAACGGGAATAATCGGAACACACTTTTCCTACTTTCTTGGACACTTACTCAGCAATGGAACGATATTCTTATTGGACCGTCGATTTTGAGTTTGGCAGAAAAAGCGAACAGTCATATGGATGATATAACTGACAAAGTTAGCAAATGTCACATTTTCCCTAATATTGTGTATATTGATAAAATAGACTCCAATGATGGCTTCTGCTGCGCCTCCAGAATAAATGAGATAAGGCCCAAGTCATAATACTAATAATAAAAGCCGCTTTTGCGGCTTTCAGAGTGAAACCTCTTTACAGGTTGTTCTGTAAAGAGGTTTTTGGTTTGGTTTCATTTCAGGAATCCGTTAATGATCATGTTCTCGGCCTCTGTCTCGGTGAGCCCGAGTGACATGAGCTTCGTGAGCTGCTCGCCGGCGATCTTTCCGATGGCTGCTTCGTGGATCAGCGTGGCTTCAACGTGATTGGCGTTTATCTCGGGGATCGCTGCGACCTTGCCTTCGTCCATGATGATGCCGTCACATTCGGAATGACCGTGGCAGCGGTTATTGCCGTTGATGTTGGAGCGGAAGAGCTGTGTCGACTTGTCGCGGGCAACAGACCTGGAGATAAGTCGTGAACTCGAGCCTTCTCCGTTCAGATCAACAGTGAAATCGGTTTCGGCATGCTGGCGGCCATGGGTCATGATCTTTTCTTTGATGACGAGGGTCGCACCGTCTTCGATCGTCGCGATCGACTTGCGGATCGTGGAATCGACGCCTTTGATCTGGACCGAGTCCATCTCGAGAAGGCTGTCTTTTCTGAGGTTGATCACAGTGGTGGGATTGAGGACCCTTTCGCCGTTGCCGTCGCCTTCGCCGTAGTGCTTTTCTACGTATCTTACCTTCGAACGCTCGCCGACATCAAAGGTGTGGATCCCGTCGTGCTGTGAGCGCTGGTCGCCGCAGTTGTGGATGCCGCAGCCCGCAATGATCGTGACATCACAGTCCTTCCCAATGTGGAAGTCGTTATATACAACCTCGGTAAGTCCGGTCTCGCTGATGATGACGGGCATGTGCATGCTCTCATGCTGTGTGCCGTCTTTGATGTAGATGTCGATCCCGGGTTTGTCTGTTTTCTTCTCAATGATTATATTGGCAGACGACTTCATTTCAACGCTCTGTCCGTTGGCACGGAGGCTGTATGCTCCGTCGGGTACGCTGTGGAGGTCTGCAACCTCGGCTATCAGCCTTTTTTGTATATCATCCATATGGTGTTCTTCTCCTTGTTATCATTCTGATGTTATCGAATCCTGAGATCGCTTGTTGGGGCACATAAACGTTAAAGCCGGTTTATATTATCACTTGGCCTCGGCCGTAAACCTGCAGCCCATGGTCAGGCAGTCGTACTCGGGAAGGATCTCCTCACGTGTACCCTTGCCCTTAAGCTCGCCGTCGGCGATGAGGATAAGTTCGTCGGCAATGTTTATGATCCTCTCCTGATGTGAGATGATGAGGATCATGCCGTGTATGTCGTCATGAAGCTTTTCAAATTCCTTGATGAGGTTGTTGAAGCTCCAGAGGTCGATGCCGGCCTCGGGCTCGTCAAAGAGAGTAACCTTTGTCTTACGTGCAAGCGTCATCGCGATCTCGATACGCTTGAGCTCACCGCCCGAAAGAGAAGCATTGATCTCACGGTCGATATAATCGCGGGCACAGAGTCCCACGCGGGAAAGGTATTCGCAGGCTTCGTCAAGCGAGACGTTGTTGCCTGCAGCGAGAGAGATCAGGTCTTTTACGGTGATGCCTTTAAATCTCACGGGTTGCTGGAAAGCAAAGCTGATCCCTGATTTGGCTCTTTCGGATACAGAAAGGCCGGTGATATCCCGGCCGTCGAGTATGATGCTTCCTTCAGTTGGAGTTATTATTCCCGCAATAACCTTCGCGAGAGTAGACTTTCCGCCTCCGTTGGGGCCGGTTACGACGTAGAACTTGTCGTCCTGCAGTGTGAGGGAGATGTTTTTGAGGATCTCCTTAGAACCGTCGTTGTCCTCGACTGTATAAGATATATTTTTAAGTTCAAGCAATTTAAGCTCCTATCCGAACCGAAGCCCTCTTTGTGTGAGAGGCAACCGTTCTTTGATAATGTGGTAAATCAGTTTCTTTTGATATGCTCGCCGATCTCGGTGAGCCACTCCTTCGCAAGGGCTGTATCTCCGCTGTCGAGCGCTTCCCTGGCGTGGGCAATATATCTGATGATCTTGTCACGGTCGATCGTCTTTTCGGGCTTTGCTGTCACTCCGGGATGCTCATCTTTAAGGGAGGTGAGAGAACCCGCATCACCGGACGGCTGTTTGTGTCCGGCAAAGGAGAGAAAGGCGTCTGCGGAACTGCAGAGTTCGTCAAGAGCCCGCAGGAGAGCAGAGGTCCCCGAAACAAGCAAACCGAGCTTCTCTTCGTACTCGGAGGGAGCGATCTGCTTGGCGACAAGTTTTTTACCGAGTTCGTTAAGACGGCTCGCATCCTCCGAAAGACTGAAGGCACCGATCATGGCAGTCTCGCCCTTGATGCGATGAACTTCGACACAGTAAGTCTCGTAGTCCTCGCCCGAAAGAGCCGTATCAATGCGGGAATGTTTGCCTGAGTTGTCCTCGGTAAAGATCATCAGAGTCTCAAGGAAACCGTCACGGTCGGTTCTGAGCATTTCCTTGAGTGTCTCGTCGGTGATGCCGACGATCCTCGGAAGAACAGTGTCGGGATCGTAACTGCCGCCCGGGGCAGCGGATCCGTGAACTGCATTATGTCTGCGGAGAGATGTGCCGCACCATTTATCGATCACGGCGCAGACATCCTCAAGCTTGAAGGGCTTTAAGAGTACGTCGTTGATACCGCTGTCGATCATACGGCGCTGCATTGCACCGTCGTCCTCGGCTGTGAGTGCGATGACCGGAAGACGCTCATAATAATCGGGAGATGAATGAACGCCACCCGTCATGGAACGGATGAGACGTGTCGCTTCGATGCCGTTGATATCGGGCATAAGATAGTCCATGAAGACAAGATCGTAGTCATGGTCTTTTACGGAACGCAGACCCTCACGGACATCGGAAAAGGTGTCCGTGTGACAATCGATCTTTGCGAGCATCAGCTCGGTGAGCTTAAGGTTAAGCTCGCTATCATCTATTATCAGAAGCTGTAATGACATAAATCCCTCTCATCCGAAACCGATCGAAATCGGAAAAATAAGCCTTCTTTCGCGTTGCTATAATATCATAAGAAAACACTTTGTGTCAATCCGTGAACCCCGCCGTGCGGCTCAATACGCGCCTTTACTATGTGGACGCGGGTATGGTATAATACACGTATATATGCATTCGCGGCGATACCGTGCGGTGCCGCAAATCGGACGAATGAGGAGTTACAAATGAACCTTACACTCATAATAATCATAATTGCTCTTATCCTGCTCGGACTTTGGGGATGGTTTTACGGATTCATCAGGATGGTTTGTGTTTTATGCTCGTCGATAATCATATTCGTGCTCACACTTTTCCTGGCTCCGATCACCACCAACATACTTTCGAACTCGGAGGCCGTGCACGATACCATATATGAGAAAGTTGCGGGAAACATCAACTTGCCCACGGTGGATGCGCAGACGGCGGTTCAGTACTTTGACATGGTGGGTGACAACATCCCGCGCGGTATGGAAAGCACCTTAAAAGAAGGCCTGCAGGGACTCGCATCGGATGTTTCAACCGCCACCAATGACGCAGGAGATTACATCCGCGAAGAAGTCACGATGATGATCATCAAGATACTCGGCTTTATAGTGACCTACATCGTTGTTTCGCTTCTGGTCGGGCTATTGTTTAAGCTCTTCAAAGTGCTGTCAAAGCTGCCTGTCATCAATATCGCGAATAAGGCGCTCGGGGTCGTTGCGGGCGTGGCACTCGGACTGTTCCTGGTAGGAGTGTTCTTCGCCATCGTATCGTTTGTCTCACCCGAGGCGTTCGGCGACGGGATCGCTGCTGACATTAATTCGAGCGCAGTGCTCGGATGGATATATGAGCACAACATAATATCACCGTTTGTAAACAGTTACCTTAAGTAAAGATGCCGGTATTTCACGGTAGTATCAAAAGGAGCCAGACATGACATTAAAGGAATTGATCGGACAGATGACAGTTGCCGAAAAGGCAAAATTCACCGAAGGTATCAATGCTTGGGAGACACCGGCCCTTGAGAGGCTCGGGATCCCTTCCGTCAGAGTGGCGGACGGCCCTCACGGGGTCAGAAAGCAGAACGACACGGAGGACACTACCCCGGAAGCTGCAGGAACAGTCACGTCGGTTTGTTTCCCTTCGGCTTCCGCTCTTGCGGCATCCTTTAACCGCGGTGTTTTCGCAACACTCGGGGAGACACTTGCCAAGGAGTGCAAGGCTCTGGATGTGGACATGATCCTCGGACCTGCCATAAACATCAAGCGTTCTCCTCTTTGCGGACGTAACTTTGAGTACGTGAGCGAAGACCCGTATCTTACAGGAGAACTAGCTACCGCCTATGTCAAAGGAGTGCAGCGTCACAACGTGGGCGTGAGTGTAAAGCACTTTGCGGCCAATAATCAGGAAAAGAGACGAATGACCATCAGCGCGGTCATCGACGAGAGAACACTCCGTGAGATCTATCTGAGTGCTTTTGAGGCTGTTGTGAAGGGCGCGGATCCCGACTCACTCATGTGTTCGTATAACGGGATCAACGGTGTCTTCAGCAGTCAGAACAAGAAGCTGCTCACCGACATCTTAAGAGACGAGTGGGGCTACAAGGGTTTTGTTATGTCGGACTGGGGCGCTGTGCATGAGAGACCCCTCGGTGTGGCAGCCGGACTCGACCTCGGTATGCCCAGCAGCGGTGGGAAGGATGCAAAGGACGTTGAGGAAGCGGTACTGAACGGAACACTTGACGAAAGCCTGCTCGATGCGGCCGTTGAGAATATCCTTAAGAAAGTGGATAAATATAAGGGAATCCCGCTGCTTCACGAAGGCGAGGAAGCGGGAGATCAAGCCAGAAAAATTAAGCCACAATTTAATAGATCGGATGACCATAAGATCGCACGCAAGATCGCGAGCGAGTGCATGGTTCTTTTAAAGAACGAAGGAATGCTCCCGCTGAGTACTTCCGAAAAGATCGTGTTCATCGGTGAGTATGCCAAAAAGCCCCGCTTCCAGGGAGCGGGAAGCTCACACATCGAGGCTTTCAGGATCAGCTCACCCCTTGCTGCGGCAAGACACTTTGCGGATGTCAGGTACAAGAAGGGCTTCGGTGTCAATGATGAAAAGCTCGATGAGAAGCTCGCTGACGAAGCTGTCCTTGCGGCCAGAAAGGCTTCTGTGGCAGTTGTTTTTGCGGGACTTCCCGACGAGTACGAGAGTGAGGGCTTCGACAGGGACGGACTTAACCTCCCCGAAGCACAGAACGAGCTTATTGCCAGAATATGCAGGGTTCAGCCCAATACAGTTGTATGTCTGCAGAACGGATCGCCGGTTACCATGCCCTGGATCAATGATGTAAATGCCGTCCTTGAGTGTTATCTTGCGGGAGAAGCCGGAGGAGAGGCCTGCGCGAAGATCCTCTTCGGCAAGACCAATCCGAGCGGAAAGCTCGCGGAGACATTCCCTCTGAAGCTCTCCGATACTCCCTGCCGTGAGAACTTCCCCGGCAGGGCCAAGACAGTCGAGTACCGTGAGGCAATCTTCGTGGGCTACAGATATTACGACAAGGTTTCGATGAACGTACTGTTCCCCTTCGGACACGGCCTTTCGTACACAAACTTCTCCTACAGCGATCTCAGGATCAACAACAAGGTGGATGAAGTAGAAGTTAATTTTAAACTTAAGAATTCCGGAAGCTGCTCCGGAGCCGAGGTGGCCCAGGTCTATGTCGGCAAACCGGTTGGTCAGGTTCACCGTGCTGTCAGAGAACTTAAGGGCTTTGAGAAGATCTATCTTGAGCCCGGCGAGGAGCGTGAGATCACGATCACACTCGATAAGCGTGCGTTCTCTTATTACAGCGCAGGAGAGGGCGACTGGGTAGTAGAACCCGGAAGCTACCATATAAGCGTCGGATCCTCAAGCAGGGATCTCAGACTCAGGGGCGTTGTCACACTTGACACGAACGGTGGCTCCGTCAAGCTTCATAAGGCTGACGAGCTTCCTACGTATTTCTTCGGTGATCCCGCGGTGGTCAGTGACGAGGAGTTCGCGACTCTTCTGTGCGCACCTATCCCCGAAGCCGATTACAAGCCCGGAGAGAAGTTCACACTTTTCAACTCGCTTGAGGATGTGAAGAACACCCGCTTCGGCAGGGTTTTCTACAGGATTGCAAAGCTCGCATGCAAGGGTCACACTTTGCTTGGCAGCAAGAAGATGTTTGAGACAAACGTGCTCGAGACCCAGATGCGCAATTACTTTACATGGTCGGGCGGCAGAGTTACGGAGGATACAGCGAAAGCGCTCCTCGGTCTCTTTAATAACGAGGACATTGAGAAGAACCTTAAGATCGTTGCTTCAGCCGGGATCGATCTTGTTAAGGGAAGGTTGACAAAGAAATGAGCGCAGTCGGGATAATCGCCGAATTCGATCCGTTCCATGACGGACATGCATACCTCATCCGCGAGGCAAGGAAGCTTACGGGCGCGGATCATGTTGTTGTCGCCATGAGCGGGGATTTTGTGGAACGAGGCGAGCCGGCGGTCTTTGATAAATTCGAGCGCGCCCGTGCGGCAGTCAGGGGAGGAGCGGATGTCGTCTTTGAACTGCCGACCGCCTACGCGACGTCGGGAGCAAAGATCTTCTCCGAGGCGGGAGTGAGACTTCTCTCTGCCACCGGAGTTGTGGACAGTATCTGCTTTGGGAGTGAGTGCGGTGATATCGATACGCTCTGCCGGGCATCGGAGCTGCTTGATAACGAGAGCGAAGAGTTTAAGACCGCTCTTTTGAAATACCAGAAAGAGGGCGACTCTTACCCGAAGGCCAGAGAAAAAGCGCTTCTCTGTCTGGGGGTTTCGGAAGATCTCATAAGAGTGATGAGGGAGCCCAACAACATCCTGGGGATTCATTACATCAGTGCCATATCAAACTACTGCAACGGGATAAAGCCTTACACGATCAAAAGAAAAGGCGCCGGCTATCATGACAGGAACACGACGGGTGATGGCTTTAAGAGCGCGTCGGAGATCAGGACCGGGATATTAAATAAGGAATTAATTAATTACGGAAACTGTCCGATATGCGCAGATGACTTCTCACAGGTGCTCTTTGCCAGACTCCTTTCTTTGACACCGGAACAGCTCACCCGGTTTGCCGATGTTACCGAACCGTTGGCAATGGCTGCCATGAAACACAGGGAGAAAAGCATGAGCTTTAGCGAACTGGCGTCAAAAGTTAAATCTAAAAATAATTTATACACATCAGTTAGCAGAGCACTTCTCCATGTCGTGCTTGACATGAAAGAGGAGATCCGCCCTGCAGCCGGAGGCCTGAAAGTACCATACCTGAGGCTTCTGGCTTTCAAGGAGAGCTCTTCGGGGCTTTTGAGGAGCATGAGGGACAATACGGTGTGCCCGCTGATCACCAAGCCTGCTGACGCACCCTGCAGGGACGATGAGTTGTTTAAACTCGATATCCGTGCTGCGTCACTATATAACGGGGCAGTCCTCGCCAAGTACGGAGTCAGGATGGAGGAGGATATGAAGAGGGGACCTGTTATTGTTCGATGATGGTTTTAACAAAACTGAGCTGAAAAATAGGGGGATGTAAGGAATGGGTTTTGAGAATCTTTCAAAGGTCGGAAAACTTCACAAGCTTTCCAAAGACAGTGTTATCTGCCGTGAAGGAGAAGACGGCGAGACTGCCTTTATTGTTCTTGCCGGTAATGTCAGGGTTGTTCTCAATTCTTACTCCGCCAATCCGTACATCGTTACCACACTGCCTGCAGGCAGTTTTGTTGGGGAGATGTCTCTTTTCCTTAAGCACCAGCGTACCGCGACCGTTATCGCGATAAATGACAACACAGCGGTTCTCGAAGTGGGCATGGACAGCTTTAAGGATTACCTTAAAGAGGATGCCGCCACATGCTTCAAGCTCATGAAATCACTTACTAACCGTGTGGACGGTATGCTTGAAAAGGTCGGATCCTTTGACAAAAAGTTTGAATTCAAGTTCAAGTCCAATCATTTCTACATGCTCGCTCATCAGCTTTTTCAGTCACAGTTCGCAAAACTTGTAAACGAAAATGCCGACGGAGCGATCGCACTCATCACATTTTTGTGCTCTTCACTTAAGTCCCTTAATGACAAATTCCTTGAAAATGAGCCAAAATAGGACAGAAGAAATGCGGATCGTGGAAATTTTTTCCCTCGGAAAGCCTCTTGTTTTCTGGGCTGTCGATTTTTTAATATGTTTTTATAGAAATTGATATTTGCAAAATCAGTTGCGATGGTACATAATATGAATGTCCTGAGAGATCAGGACGCTCCCAGACGGGCCGTGCGCTTTCTATGCGCCGGCCCGGTACCCTTAAAACATCCCAAGACAACGACCCTTATCGGTCGTATTTTTTTTGCTTTTTTGCAGATGACCCCCGTCCCCAAGGGACCACCCCCTGACCTTCAATTGACTACGGTTTTATACTGTGCTAAAGTATCTTTATTCCCTGCAAAAGCAGGGGTTGAGAGATGCAATAGGGTGTTTTGGCTGACGGGCTCTTATAAGAGAAAGGAAGGTACCCGTATGAAGAAGGTTACGAAGTTACTTGTTGTTTTACTGGCAGTACTGATCTTTGGCACTGCGTTTGGGGCAAAGGACGCATCCGCCGCAACGGATAAGCTCATTAAAAAATACTTCCCGAATGGGATCGAGAAGGTTAAGCCCAACACACCGATAATGGATATCGACGCGAATGATACTTGGTCTATTGGGGTTGTCATAAAACAGAATGACGATATCCTCGCAATGGTCAGGGACTTCGAAGCATGCGAAGATTACGTTGATTTTCAAAACGATTGGTACGATGATAATATTTTAAAATTCTATGTGGATTACGGCATAAACGCTTTCGCAACAACAGTTCAGTTTGATATCTCGATTGACAACGGGGACTGGCAGTACGAGAAGAGCTGGGATAAAAAGGAACATAACAATTACTCCGAAGGTTTCTGCTTTTATGAGGGATTCGGCGGAGCGGACGATGACAATACCGCTTATTTTACGATAATGGAAGCGGGGTCGGCAGCCGACGGAAAGCTGCTCAAGAAGACCGTTAAAAATGAGCAGTTTGATCTTAAAAACCATACCTTTAAGGTGAGATATCGTTACTGCGTTGAGTACGGATTGCTTGACGATTATGAGGCAGGATTGCAGTTCTACTTCACAGACTGGTCTGATCCCAGAACTTTTGGAAAGACTACGGATCAGAATCTCGTGATTCCGGATGAACTTCCGGCACCCGATATTTCAAATCCGAAAAGAGAGCTGAACAACGAAGGAAAATGGGGTGGCTATACTTCCGTAATGACGCATTTTTCTCATGAAGTCACCGATGCAGAAACTGCTATCTATATCAACACGGGAGAGCGTGAGCCCTTGGTGATCGTAGTCGAGGCAGCTGTGGACGATCCTTCCGAGAAGAATTTTGAAGAAGGCGGCATGGCGAACGCTGTCTGGCTGAGTGACGGTCAGAGAGGCACAACCTTTGATGGTGAGGGATCGTTCACCGAGAAGTCAAGGATCCTTATGAGAGTAAAGGTACATTGCGACTCACTCGACAAGGACTCCAAATATGATTACGCGGTAGATAAGGTAAAGGGCCTCAAGGCCAAGAAGACAAAGACCACTTCGATCGCACTTACATGGTCGAAGGTTGACGGTGCTGAGTTCTACGAGATCTACAGCGGCGACAACAAGCTTCTTGGAACCTCGAAGACAAACAGCTTCACAGTGAAGAAGCTCAAGGCCGGAACAGGCTACGATTTCAAGGTTCGTGCGGTTGTGGACAAGGTGTTTGTCGGACTCTTCAGCGACACACTGCAGACGCCCACAAAGCCCGCAAAGGTTAAGATCAGCAGCGCTAAGCTCGCTAAAGAGACTCTGACCGTTAACTACAAGAAAGTTGCCGGTTCGGGTTACGAGGTTCAGATCGCGACCGACAAGAAGTTCAGTAAAGATCTTGTAAAGCTGAGTGTCAAGGATGCTGCAGAAGTTCAGGCCACCAGGGAAGCCTTGACCGGCAAGTCATATTTTGTGAGAGTGAGAGGGTACATCACTTACGGAGGCAGCACTGTCTACGGAGCATGGAGCAAGGTTAAAGGAACTAAATGATCATTTGAGATCATAAGAGATGACTACCCGGGGACGGGGGTTGGTGGACCATGAATTCGATGGTCCATAACCCCCGTCCCCGGGTGGTCGTCAGAAAAAGAGGAAAAACAAGTGGAATTTAAGAAACTGTCAGAACATATATGGTACATGCCGGCAAGTTCACCATAGAGCATCTACTTTTCTATTGCAACGATTTCTGCATGAGCCACGTTAAACGGCTTTGCTTTATTTGAATATTGAATGCCTGCTTCTATGCATCGGATTATATTGATCACACCGGCATGCGTTATTAGTAGTACGTCACCATCACGTAAAGGTACCTGGTACTTTTACGCTTATTGAGAGCGAACTTGGACGGAATCGCGCAACGATTCGTACCTTGTATTATCAACGCAAAGTAAGGCTATCGTTAGGATAATGGTTGCTCTTGTATAGAAAAACAACAAACGTCGTTCTGACCGTAATGGTTAGAACGACGTTTTTCTATGTCTTGGATAATGGTTAGGACCCTTGGAAATGCTGGGGATAGCAATCGGGAAGCGGAATAATGGGGCTTTAAAAACCACGCCTGTTTTGATAAAATTTATATGTTGGTTTAAATATCCGGACGTAGCTCAATTGGTAGAGATCGGCCCGAAAGGGATGCTCGCTAAACAGCATGTATGCGGGTTCAAATCCTGCCGCCCGTTTGATTCATGATACTAAACTGGAGTTTAAACTGTTCGGAAATTCCGAATGGTTCAAACTGAGAACGGAAGAAAAGTTGCGAGGTATAGGTGAAATAATGGATGACATAAAAAAAGACCCCTTTGAAGAATACATAAAGAACCTACCCCCTACCAGAAAAGAAATGGGGCAGGCTTGGTCTGCTGCGATCGGGTTGCAGGATGTAGACGGATTAAAGCCGTCAAAATACCTTTACGAAACGGCAAAGAAAAATATCGAGGGCGAGATAACCATTGATGAAGCCGGAAAGCTAATAAAATCGTACTATGAGAGCAAAGAAGGCAGGAAAGAACCCGATTCTGAAGAGGCCGATAAAGTATCTCAGAGGATTGCAAAGCTTCTGTCTGAGAAAGCTTTTGTATTCTCTCCGGCACAGTATATTTCTATTCACCGAGAGCTGTTTCAGGGGATTTTCTCTCATGCGGGACAGTTGAGAGATTATAATATCACAAAAAGAGAGTGGGTACTGGACGGAGATACTGTTTCTTATGGCAGTGCTTATGATCTTCGTGAAACGCTGGATTATGATTTCTCGCAGGAGCGTCAGTTCCGATATAATGGATTGACCATGACAGAGACTATTCATCATCTTGCAGATTTTATATCCCGCTTATGGCAAATCCATGTGTTCGGCGAAGGTAATACTCGAACAACAGCGGTTTATTTTATAAAGTATTTGCGCCAATTGGGCTTTGACGTAGATAACGACATGTTCGCCGATCATTCGTGGTATTTCAGAAATGCTTTGGTTCGGGCTAATTACAACAACTTGCAAAAGGGTGTTTATGAGACGACGGAATACCTTGAGCGTTTCCTGCGCAATCTGCTCATGAATGAAAAGAACGAGCTTCATAACCGCGATATGCATATTAGCGGCCTACTGATCCAAGAACACAAGGCTGACCCGATAAATGACCCGATAAATGACCCGATAAAAAAGGTTGTTCTGACCGAGAGAGAGCAGCGGATCATCGACTTATTGCGTTCGAATAAGGGCTTGACCAGAGGTGATATTGCTGAAAATATCGGCTGCTCTGAGGCTACCGTGAAAAGAACAATACAGACTATGATCCAAAAGGGTTTACTTCGTAGGATAGGATCCAATAAGACTGGTGAATGGATAATTATAGGATGAATTGTAAGGATCGTTACAATGCTTGCCGGAGTTTGAGACCGATGAGGCCCATGATTACTTTGTTACAAGAATCTTTATTCATGAAGATTTTTATGACAATGGGGGTAGTGATGGGGGTAGTAATGGGGGTTGTACTACATCTAAAACCCCGCTGACCGAAGTACAGGGACAGCTTCCATCGCAATTTTTTCGGGATTTGTTTCGGGATTGATCCATTCATTGATCTTGATCTCAGGAAGTATGAGTGGCATTCTGTCGTGGATCCGGGAAAGTTCCTCTGTCGGTTCCTTTGTGAGGATAACAAAGGCAGGAAAAGGATACGTGTTATTTATAACTTGATATCACAGTTCACCTCATGCAACGACGTTACGAGCGTAGTGGGCAAGAAGATCTTCTTCATCAAAATCTTCCGGGTCATCTGAATCGTCACTGTTACAGAGTATCCATTCTTTGGCATTGTTCATAAACCATTTCTGATTCTTTAAGCCAAGCATTATTTTGCCAAAACGGGCGAAGTCAGACGGATGATTATGTCCGCAATACTCGGTACCACGATCTGTATCAACTCTTGTCATTCCCATTTGAGTAAAGATCTTATTAAGAGCCGTATCAATCTGAACTTCCGTGAATTCGAGATCCCGGAGCAATTTCTCATTATTCATTTGTATGATCATTTTTATCATCTGTGAGCTCCTTGTTTTGGGATGCAATGTCATTATCCAACACTATTATAATACCGCAAACTGTAAACTCTTTCAACGGATGAGAAATCATTACTAAAGAAAAAACATGAAAACTCTGAATGATCATGACGGCTGATAACTTATTATATTCCGCGAGAGTAATTGTCAGCCGGTGAAACGGGGCGCAGCTCGAAGAGTGAAACTCTTCGAATTTAGGGGATTGGGGAGCATCCCCAACAAGCGAAAAAGCATGAGGTGGATACCCATGCCCTGCTTGCCACTTTTATACCGAATTCGGTAAAACTTCTTTTAAGGCGCAGAAACGTGTATTCCTGATGTCTTTTTTTTCTGAATAATTCCTGATAACTATTTCATAGACAAAATACTATTTTCCTGATAACTCGGAGCAAAATTTCAAAAAGTTTGTTACTATTCACAGCTGATTTGGAACAAAAATGTAAAGCCACGGCGTGATCCGTGGCTTTTGCATCATAATCAGGCGAAGCTTATACTTCGCCTAATAGTTCATTTAGAGAAAACGGATTTCCGCTGGTTAGTCTTGCGAGGGCTTCAAAGGCATTTACTCCATTTCTGTAGCATGTTTCGGTGTAGGTTCTGATATCAGCAAAGAAGCCTGCTGTTTCGATAGATTGAAATTGACCGGATACTTTCAATTTAACCTTCTGCCCTCGAAGAGAACGCTCGGCAAGATTGTTGGTAGGAGCAACTGAGAAATCCTTTACCCATAAAAAGTGATTATCTTTGTATTTATCAATTCGTGTGATAAGTCTGTGTTCATCGCTTTCGTAATAGTGCCCAATTGATTCTTTATGTTCTGTAGTAGCAAGCTCCAAAAGTGAATCAATGGAATGAAGAAAACTATAAAGCTCTTGACGGGTAAATCCTTCTGAACCGGCAGCTACTAATTCGTTTCTCCTATGAACAGTTTTTGAAATAAGTTCTTTCAATTGGATAGCCCAAGAGTGCTGTGAAACATCTATAACCTTTTGAATGTCACGGTTAAGATGCTGTACGCATTCTGCATTTCTGAAGTGAAAATCATCATTATAGTTCATCGTGATGTGATCATGGATAACGGTAGTCTCCGGTCCGAGAGCACCTAAGACTTTGTCTTCGTCGATCCCCTCACGATTTTTCTTCTCATGAGCTTTGTATAGGGCTAATTTATCATTGCCATAAAATCGCATGCATCCCTGCTTTGTATTTATAAAAATTACGGTATCATCCCAATGAAGAATGCTTGATCTAATGCAATTAAGCCGAACTTCCTCAACAAATGGAGAAAGCCATTTGGATGCTCGCTTCTGAAGTTTGCAGATGAATCCTTCACTGAGATTAATACCATTCCCGAGAATGCTGTCCATAAGTTTCTTGGTGCGATTTACACTTACAAAACCTACATCAGTAAGGGCAAGCCCTAAGGCTTGAATGTTGGGACCGTACTGAGAAGTTTCCTTTAGATGCAAAGGAATGGGAGAATGGACCAAATGACCACAGTCATTACATTCATACACATAGAAATCATTTCTGATCTTTTGGAGAACTACTTTGTAATCAATGACATCCTTGCTCCTTTTCTCGATAAAAACAAGATTCTCGGAACCGCAGTCGGGACACTCTGATAATTCGTGTGAAATAGTATCTGTGATTTCGTCATCTGACAGTGATGAAAGTGAGTGTTTTTCGTGCCCGGGCTGAGCACCTCTCTTTTTGTCGGATTTTACCCGTGAATTAGGAATTATCTTTTTCTTATTGTATGGCGTCCGGCTGGTAGGGGTGCCACTATTGGTACCATCATTATCGGCTTTGGATTTTTCCTTTAGCAGAGCTTCGGTAAGTGCAGCCACTTGAGCTCGTAAATCCTCATCGTGAGATGCTGATTCTCCAAGAATGACATTGATTCGGGCTTCAAGCTCTTTAACTTTTGTGCGGTAATGATCCAACTCGTTTTTCATCTCGTCTCTTTCGTATTCGGCGTCAAAAGCAGCAACTCTAAAGTTTTCGGTTATACTTACCTGGTGTTGCCAATTCGCTTTATACTTGTCTCTTTCGTTCCGGAGACGCTTATTCTCCCATGTAAGTTTGCTGATTTGTTTGAGATGATCAGACATGATGGAACTTTCGTAAGTCCCTTTATCGTATTCGGCAATACGGTCTTTGAGCTTTTTATTCTCCCGTTCTAAAGCTATACATTCTCTGCGACGTTTTTCATAAGCTTCCTCTAATGTCATGAAATCAACCCTTTGCTTTTGACTGTAACTTAGTGATCTTATCTTTTAAAACAGCATTTTCCTCGAGTAACCTTAATACTTCAGATTTGAGAGCTTTGATCGTACTTGGCATCTGATATTCGCCGGGTTCGGGGATATAATTGGGACTGCGCTTCCTGCCACGTCCATCAGTTGGAATAATATCACCGGTTTCAGGATCAAGCTTTCCAATAAGGGTGCGATTAGAGCGAACCTTTTTTGTTTCGGGATCTCGGTAAGATTTACTGTCATAAACGTAAGTGATACCACTTCGTTTGTCTAATTGTTTGATAATAGCCATCAAAAACACCTCCTTATGTCGTTATGTATATAATAACACATAACGACCGAAAATGCAAGAAAAAAATGTAGAAAATGCCGAAAAAATCAAGGAAAAATAGGAGTTTTTAAGAATCGGACAGTAGTGATGTGACAGGGTAAAAAAGAAATAAAACAGAAAAATTAAAAGTTGAAAAGCCGCATAGACTGTGAATAGTAACCAAAATTTCAAAAAGTTTGCTCAAAGAGGAGATTATCGGACAGGGTGGGTGCGCATAATAGGTAGTGTAAGGTGTGAATAGACAACCACAGCCCACCGGCTTACGATTCAACCTGATCAATCCTAATTCAGAATGGAGGTCGTATCATGTGTTATATTTGCGGAAAGTCATCCAATAAGATTATACATTTTCCGGCATGCGGGTATGTGCAGCAGATCCCGAAAAAGAACAGGAAGTATTTTGAAGAATTAAAGGATGCCACCGACAACGGCTATGTGTATTGCCGCCGGTGTGCACGTATTGCGCTGGACATCCGCAGGGAGAAAAAAGACCTCTCTTCATTTTGCAGGAAGAATGGAATCGTTTATCAGTTCAATCCGTCGGATGGTGCTCTTGACGTACTCTCGCCATCGGGCGAGTGGAAGATTGTCGTAAGTGGAAAAAAGCATCACTTATGGCTTTACCATAAAAATGAAAGCGGCAGAAAAACAGAAGGTCCGTTCCCGGGATTTCATAGCCAAAAGGTTCGCCGGGATACGATTTGTGATTATATGAAATACATCATAGGACACGATATTTACCGAATTGACCATCCCTTGTACGGAGTTCCGGATAAGAAACCGAAGCCCGGCACGAAGGCATGGAGGAAACTTTTAAAGAGGGAAAAGGCAGCAAGGAGAAGGCGAAGCATACGTTATGTCATAAAACTGCTCGACGAAGTTGCTTCGGAAAAGCAAAAGAAGAAACGCTCGCCGGAAAAACTGTCTCGATGTGAGGTAATGTGAACTTGCTGAAACAAAGGAGAATGCCTGTGAGACCGATGGAAGCACCCAATAACGCTTATGACCTCTCCGCCCTCCTAGCCTCCACCCGAGCCCTCGAAACGGAGTGCATCCGTACACGAAAGATGCTCAGCTACTGCCGACGAAGGAAGAGCAGGGGGCTTCCGATTGAGGAGGCGCAGATGGCGGAAGACATCGATATGGAGATGAAACTGTACTGCGAGCGAGAGCGCGAGCAGGAAACGCCGGCCTCGGAAGCGAATGTCCCCGATTATTACGTCACCGACAATACAGAACCACCGGATTCTGCATATTGGCTCGAATACGAGCGTGAAACCTACGCAGAATATCTCGAGACCCTTAAGGAAGAACTGGTAGAACTTGTGGGTGGTCCCTTGGGGACGGGGGATGTGGACCATCGTCCCACAGAGTTCATACCACGGGGTTGTTGATGACGATGGTCCATAACCCCCGTCCCCGGGGGACCACCCGGCAGATTTAGAATTGGTAGATAAAATCAGGGAAGGCATAGCGAAAGGATAAAAAGTCGTGGAATACAAACTGATCCGCTCGAGCAGAAGAACGATCTCCATAGAGATAAAGCCGGATTTGACTGTTGTTGTGAGAGCACCGCGGAGGGCACCTGAGAGGGAGATCGAAAGGATCGTTGCCGGGAAAGAAGCGTGGATACATAAGCATCTCGAAAAGATGCGGATTAAGAAGGAGCAGCTTGAAGAATCCGGGGAGATGCCGCTGAGTGCCGAACAGATTCGTGAGCTTGTTATGCGGGCGAAGGAGTACATTCCGGAACGGGTCAGGTATTATGCGGGGATCATGGGCGTCAGCTACGGACGGATCACTATCAGGAAGCAGAAAACGTTGTGGGGAAGCTGCAGTGCAAAAGGAAATCTGAATTTCAACTGCCTTCTGATGCTGACACCGGAGGATGTGATCGACTATGTGGTGGTACATGAGCTCTGTCACCGTAAACAGATGAATCATTCGAAAGCTTTTTGGAAAGAAGTCGGAAGGGTTCTGCCGGACTACAATGAACGCAGGAAAAAGCTTAGGGCGGAGGGAAAGCTGCTGAGAATGTGAACTCTCAAAGAAGCTTCCACAGATGAGCGAGGACGAACATTGGTGACAGGCACTCTGAAAGTTTACCTTAAGGGCCGCTCCGTCAAAAGCATCCGCCACTTCCGTATCTGTAGATTCTTCATCTTCGGGGTTTTCGGCATCAGTAAGGGTTACTGTTCCTTCGATGATGATCTTGGCTTCAGATCCCTTGTTTATTGAAACGGTAGCACCTGTTGTGCTTGTAAGATCAAGGTCTTTGAGTACCAGTACAACACCGGTTGTACCTTTTTTAACCGTTATGTTACCGTCGGAACATGTACCTGTTATGATGTAAGTTCCGGATTCGCTGATCTTGATCTGGGCGTTCGAATCGGAGATGACATAAGTGGTTGCATTTGCGTAGTCTGCCGTCAGATCTTTGGCAGTGCAGGTAACGTCACTTGTTACGATCTCGGATGCGCTTATATGCGGAGGTATCGGAATGGGAGCGCAGACCGCACTTGCTGATGTGGGAATAAAGCTCTATGCCGGGGTTCAGGGTTCGGCCGATTCTGCGACAAAGGCGCTTGCCGAAGGAAATCTCACGTTTGATCCCGAAGCAAGGTGCGATCATCATGAGCACCACGACGGAGAGTGTGGTCACGATCATTGCGGTGAACACGGTTGCGCCGGAAATTGAAAACTTACATTAAGTGTTGTCAAAAAGTGCGGCATGGTGTAGAATCATGTCGCACTTTTATCTCAGTGGCGATAATCCTGTAAAATTTGGTCTTTTTGAGGTCGGAACTAAATGGACGTCTATTTTATTATTTTTGCCATAATATGTTTTGTCGGGGTTAAGATTTATAATCCAGGTGAATTTAACAAGGATTATTTATCGCCGAAATCGACGCTCTCCGTTAAAGGAATCTTTGTAATGCTTGTTTTCTTTACACATTTTATCAGCTATCATAAATTGACGGGAGAGTTTGATTCGTTTGCCAATTGGTATCACGGAAATATTAAACAGACTATTGTTACAATGTTTCTGTTTTACTCGGGATACGGTGTAATGGAAGCTATCAAAAATAAAGGTAAAGACTATGTTAGAAAGCTTCCTGTAAAAGCGCTCAAACTTTGGATCCATTTCGCAATCGCGGTATGTATGTTCCTTATAGTAAAGCTTTCTTTCGGTAATACCTACAGCGCGACCAAAATAATCAAGACATTCCTGACAACGCGGACAATCGGAAATTCGAACTGGTATGTCGGAGCGATGATCTGTATGTATCTGATCACTTTTCTGGCGTTCATATTTTTTACTTTTTCGAAAAAGACATACCGATATCTGCCTGCTATCATACTGACTTTGCTTTGCCTGGCTTATATTTTGCTGTGTGTTCATGTTCGAATGTCAAGGTTTTGGGTAAATACGATCATATGTTATCCGATAGGTATCTGGTATTCCATATTTAAGGAAAGAATAGAAAAAATAATATTTAAAAATGATATCGTCTATTGGCTCGGTGTCGTTTTGTCTGTAGTCCCGTTCTGCATTTTCTATATGATGAAATCGACTATGAGATGGTATATGGTATGTATGGTATTTTTCCTTTTCAGCGCCGTCTTGGTGACAATGAAAGTAAATTTCGGTAACGGTTTCCTTAATTTCCTCGGAAAACATGTTTTCAGTATATACATTCTTCAAAGACTGCCGTTTATCATACTTGATGAGATAGGTTTCCTTGAAGAGCATCCCGTGCACAGTTTTGTGATATCATTTGTCATTACGGCATTTATGGCGCATGTGTTTGATATTTTGATGGAAAAAACGGATAGTCTTCTGTTCGGGAAGAAAACGACACCGGGGCAGCTAAAGAATTGAACTGTTTGCGGCAAAAAGGACATAATTTGAAAAGGCTTTTGACAATATTCACATGGAGTACCTGTGGTTTTCGATGGTCTAATACAGATTAGAGGCGAAAACTATAGGAGGAATTACATATGGATAGGTCAAAAGTCTTTTTTACCGATTTCAGAACGAGGAACCGATGATATCCTTGTACCGGTACCCAACGGGGAACTCTGCAAGGAGGCATACATCGGTCGTGCCGTTATGGATGCCGATATCATAATTTCACTTGGAAGCAACCAATAACGCTTATGACCTCTCCGCCCTCCTCGCCTCCACCCGTGCCCTCGAAACCGATTGCATCCGCTTACGGAAGATGCTCAGTTACTGCCGACGAAGGAAGAGCAGGGGGCTTCCGATTGAAGAGGATCAGATGGCGGAAGACATTGATATGGAGATGAAACTGTACTGCGAGCGAGAGCGCGAGCAGGAAACGCCGGCCTCGGAAGCGAATGTCCCCGATTATTTCGTCACCGACAATACAGAACCACCGGATTCTGCATATTGGCTCGAATACGAGCGAGAAACCTACGCGGAATACCTCGAGACTCTGAGAGAAGAATTGCTTGAGTTTGAGGTACAATAAATTGAACTTTTCGCCATTGAAAAACCACCGCCGGAGCGTGAAAAAACTATTCAATTCCGCCCTGATTTGGTACAATAATCTGTATCAGGTCAAAATGGAGGAGTGCGTCATGCCGAAGGGATCGAA